>Ga0209270_1000071_pt1 | contig 267683 bp, 238 predicted proteins | sample MTBAKSrepl1MetaG_FD_187456 | JGI IMG/M metagenome (GOLD analysis project Ga0209270, IMG submission 187456) | Enrichment culture microbial communities from Arthur Kill intertidal strait, New Jersey, USA, that are MTBE-degrading - MTBE-AKS1... | ecosystem: Environmental > Aquatic > Marine >...
ATCACTACGACGCGTTTGCCCTCCAGGGCCAGAGCAGCCCCGATATTCAATGTGGCCGTGGTCTTGCCAACGCCCCCTTTACCCGATGTCACAACTATGATCCGTCCTTCCAAGGTGCACCCCTTTACCGTATTTGGCCCCCCCACTCTCCCTTTACCTAACCTGTGGCCATGAAAGTCGCCTGAAAAGGCCGATCTCCATATAATTCTCTATTCTGATCGCACCGTCTTTAACGTGGGCGAATTCGGCCTGGCTTTCGCTCGAAAAGCTGGACAGACCGCCTGCAATCACCCCTGAGATTTGAACCTGTATGGGTCTGAAATCGAGAGCCAGGACGATCGCTTCTTCATGGTCGGGTTGGCCTGCAGCAGCGGTTCCGCAAAGACTGCCCAGAATATAGATGTCCCCTCCGGCGACTATCTCGCCTCCCGGGTTCACATCTCCGAGCAAAACCAGGTGTCTCCTCGCCGTGATGTTCTGACCGGAACGCACTCTCCCTGCAAGGATAAGGGCTTCGCTCCGGCGGTTTTGCCAACCCTGAACCAGATCCTCCTGCCTGACCCGTTCTTCCGATCCCGCCCGCTTCCTTAGAGGACAGGTGACCGACCTGACAGCGAAGTTCTCCTTGAGAAAAGCGGCAAGAGGGTCGATCAACTCCTTGTGGTCTTCCTCTCCTCCTGGTTCAAGGATCACCCTGGCATTGAACGCCACATGGTTCAGCCTCTCGAAGGCGAGCTTGAGATCCGCTTGCAGGATTTCAAGGGGCTGGGATGAATCCAAAGAGACGCGGATCCCGTCTCCCACCCCCTTCAGCTTGACCGAGGAGAGATCCTTCTTTTCTCGCATGACTCCTGTTCGTTCCATTGCCACCAGGGCGAAAAGCATATTGGTTTTGAAAGGACTATCATTTTCCTGGGTCTATAACGAGCTTCTGCCCCGGTTGAATGAAGTTCTTCGAGAGCTTATTGTCATTGCGTAATTCTTCGGCACTCATTCCATATTTTTTCGCAATGCTGAAAAGCGTCTCTCCTCGACGCACTTCATGAAACCGCCTTTCGAGCGGGGTCGGCGTTTTCTGAGGAACAGCCGGTTGGACTTGCGGCTTTGGAGGGGCGGGCTGCGCTGGTTTTTCCATTTGGTCCGTTATCCTGCTGGTAGCCATTTCCAGGTTTCTGGTCGCCATTTCGAGGCTGATCACGGAAGCCTGAAGCTCCATAATACGGTTTCCGGAGGAGGTAACCTTCTGCTCGACGGCTTCGACTCGGGCCAGATCGTTCTCCAGCCCGTCCAGCCTGGATTTGACTGCATCCAACTCTTTTGCGGTATCGCCGTCTCCCCCCCGGCCACCGAAGAGAAGAATGAGAAGGATAAACAGGAGGAGTAGACCGGCCGCTTTCAGAATGAGCTGCTTATTCTGTGAATCGAGTCTCGACCCGCCGCCGAAGCGGCGCCCGGCCCTTTCCCCTGCTGGCGGCTCCATATCCAGGTCTCTTAACTCCATGCATATCTCCTTTGAAGGTGCGGCATTTTGAGAGAGTGTTCGATTCAACGGTGACCACCCCGGGAAGGCTCAAAGACTTTTGCTACCCTTTTGCATGAGCTTTCCCCAGTTCGTCTTCGTTTTTTAAAAGAGACCCCAGGCCCCAACCTCATCAACTCTTTGTTTCATAGAGCTAAAGTGTTACGTAATTGACTTCATTCTTTGCAAGCGGCGCGCCATGAGCCCGCTCAGCCTATGTCGCCGGAACTTAAGGTTTTTTAGGTCGATACCGTTTACTGGAATTCCCCATGTGAATGATTTTCCATACATTCGCGCATGGTCGAAGCGCAGGCTTTTTCATGCACTTTTTTTAAAGTCATCGCTGAGACGCCACACTAGCTAGTGTGGCGTCTCACAAATAACCTGATTAAGAATGTCATTTCGAAATGACACCATTACATGTGCAAGTTGGCACTAGGTTGGCTGGGGTTTTTCCTTTTTTCCGAGGTTTTTGAAATCTTCGGGTTTGACGTCATGCTTTTTGAGAAGGTTGTAAAAATCCGCCCGATATCTACCGGCCAGTTCAGCCGACTTGCTCACGTTGCCCTTGGTGAACTCAAGAAGGCGAACAAGATATCCCCTCTTGAAATCTTCCACCGCCTCTTTGAGAGGTCTCAGCGGTTCTGTGGGCAAATCCTTTCTGGGAAGAATAATATCTTCATTGATGATATCGTGCCGTGTGATAGCCGCTGCATGCTCTATCGTATTCTCCAGTTCCCGCACATTTCCAGGCCAGTCATGGAGCATGAGCTTCTGCATCGCCATGGCCGAGATGCCCCTGATATTTTTTTTCATCCTCTTGCTGATTTCTCCGATGAAATGTTCCGCAAGAGGAGGGATATCCTCTTTTCTTTTCCGTAACGGCGGAAGATCGATCGGCACGACATGAATTCTATAGAAAAGATCCTCCCGGAAAAGACCTCTTCTTACTTCTGCCTCCAGGTCCTTGTTGGTCGCAACAATCACTCTTACATCCACTTCCACCGCTCTACCGCTTCCAAGCGGATAGAATTTCCTCTCCTGGAGGACCCTCAAAAGTTTTGCCTGTATGGAGAGAGGCATATCGCCGATTTCATCCAGAAAGATCGTCCCTTCGTGAGCCTGTTCAAAGAGCCCTCTGTAGGTCCTGATCGCATTTGTGAAGGCCCCTTTCTCATGGCCGAACAGCTCACTCTCGAGAAGGGTTTCAGGGATGGCTGCACAGTTGATAGCCACAAAAGCCTTGTTCTTCCTTTCACTGGCATAATGGATGGCCTTTGCTATGATTTCCTTGCCGGTGCCGCTCTCCCCGGAGATGTAGACGGTAGAGTATGTTCCTGCAACGCGGGAGACCCGCTCTAAGACCCGTCGCATCTTCTCGCTTCGCGCAATAATATTTTTGAAATCGTATCTTTCTTTCAGAGCCCCTTCGAGCCTTCTAACCTCCGAGACAAGCTTTTGGTTCTCAATTGCCCTCTTAATTTGAAAAAGCAGCTCCTGGGGGTCAAAGGGTTTATTGAGATAATTGAAAGCCCCTCTCCTCATTGCCTCTACCGCGCTTTCGATACTTCCGTGGGCGGTGAGAATGATTACAGGCATAGAAGGGTTGATTGAATGCATTTCCTCCATAAGGGAGATCCCATCACTTTGTACGAGTTTGAGATCAACGATGGAAAGGTCGAAGACTTCTTTTCTGGCTTGGGCTATTGCTTCCCCTTCATCAAGAGCTGTGGCCACTTCATACCCTGCCAATTCGAGCCTCAATCTGATTAACTTGAGCAGGTTGCTGTCATCGTCCACCACTAATATCTTTTCCGGAGACAAGGGATTCATTTTGAGAGTTCCTTCTTTTTGGCATCGATTTCCATGTCTATCTGATTCGAGGTATTGATAGTTTTGATCAATTCCCCGATTTCCTTGCTTAACCTCTGATTCTCCTGCCTGGATTCCTTAACGGCTTTGTTCAACTCCTCGACTTCTCCTCGTGATTTTTCATTAGCCTGCAGTACCTCTATCCATATTGCCGCCTGGCCGGCGAAATGACTTTCAGGAAATTCATTCAATACTCTTCTAAAGACGTCGATGGACTTTTTGTAGTCTCTCTTGACATGTCCAAAATGTACGTGAACAAGTCCTATATTGAAAAGGGCTTCTGCAGGAGGCTGGTGACCGGATATGGACAACGTCTTCTGGCTTTCCTTCAGAACTCCCGAGTAATCCCTCTGGCCAAGAAGTTCCTTGGCCGAAATGAGACTTTCACGAACCCTTCTTTCATCTTCTATTTCTCTCAATGCCGCACACCCGGTAAAACCGATCAGAATCACACCGGCAATAAAAAGAAAAAGATACTTCCATGCCCTGTTTCGCTTTCTACCCAAACTCTGCCTCCATGAGCATTGACAATACGTTTGACAATGGCCAGCCCCAGACCTGTTCCTTTGATTTTCCTGTAACTCGTGATCGTCGTCTGCTTAAACTTGTCAAAGATCGCGTTCAAGTCCTGCACCGGTATTCCCGGTCCCGAGTCTGCGACGGAAACCGTTACTCCCTCTTCCACGGATCGAGCCGATATGGCAATATGCCCTCCCATCGGTGAAAATTTCAGCGCATTCCCGGTCAGGTTTCTAATTACCTGGAGAATCCTCTCTCTGTCCATTTTAACAAGCGGCAAATCCTGACCTATCTGGACCTCAATACTCATGTTCTTAGCCATCGCCAGAGGTCTCATTCCTGATACAGCGATGTCTATGAGAGGCTGGATATCGGAGGTTTCCATGTTGAGAGACATCATTCCAGCCTCCATTTTCGATAAATCCAGAAGTGAATTGACCAGGTCAATCAACCGATTACTTTCCTCGGCCATAATCGTGAGAACCGTTCTCCCTCTTTCTTTGACCTCCTCGCCTATGCCTTCCAGCAGGAGATTTGTTCCCTCTTTGATAGAGGTAAGGGGAGTTCGCAACTCATGCGCCATCAATGAGAAGAAGTCTGACTTCATCTTATCCGTCTCTTTGAGCTTAGTGCACATGAGATCAAAATCCTGTGCCAGATCTCTAATCTCGGGCGGAGATGAAAGATCCAGTTTTCCGTCAAAATCGCCCTGTGCAATTTGCCTTGTTTTGTCCCTCATGGAGGAGAGAGGTCTCGTGATGCTCCTGGTGATTAAAATGGAGATAATAATTCCCGAAAGGAGACAACCTGCCCCCATTGCTATTGCAATTACATTTGCCTTTGCGCCGGACTCCCCAAGATGCTTTATTCTATTATAGGTGTCCTGCTCAATTTGCGATTTCAGGTTTCTGAGCTCCCACAGGATCTCATCTACCTTTTCTTTCCTCTCCTCTTTGTACTTGTCTTCAACGGAATTCTGGTCTCCGTCTGCAGTTTCCTGTTCTTCATTAAAAAGAGAACGGTAGAGGTCATAACAACTTCTTATTCTGATAAGCACTTCCATTTTGTTTGCGGTATCTGAGACTGAAATGGCTTCGTCAATCTGATTTGTGAAATCCCTCTCGGCTACAAGAAATTGATTACGAAGTTCGTTGTCCTTTGTGATGAAATATTTCCTTTCATAGCGGATTTGCGTGAGGAGTGAATCTGTAAGTTTCTTCTCATAATCTCTCATCCGGTTATCAAATTGGAGAATCTGGCCGGTCACTCTGTGGAAGATAGCAAGCTGAGAAATAGCATATGCGCTCACTGCTATCATGGGAATGAAAATGGCAAGATAGCCAATGACCATTCGAACAAAGATGGTCGGCCTTATCCGGTGCACGTACTTCCAGGCTCCCTTACTCCCGCATGTCATGATCGCGTGTTGGTTGTTACAGGGAATACATCAAAAGCAAACGCTGAGCTGCTGAAACTCCTGGCCCGCTCAGTGAGGCACGATTCACTCAGCCCTGTTCCCTAGAACTGATGAGGAGAAGAAGGCATGCGGCGGAGTATCCCCCCTGGCTTTGGGCCCGCAGTAACGAGTAACGCTCGCCGCAAGGATTATGCCACCACGTTCCTTCCACTGGAATAGTCTCATATCATTGACTCTTTGAGCCGGTGGTTCGAAAGGAAAATACCGACATGCAGGGAAATGCCTACACAAGAAATTGAAAAAAAAGAGGACTGGCTGTCTAAATCACCGAAAACAAGAGCACTTCATGCGAAGTCATTTCCATACACTTTATCGAACAAGGTGTACTGAAAACCATACTCTCCCTTCAGGGAGACTCCGCCCCGCAGAGACCCGCCCCAAGGCACAGGCGTACAGCCTCAGGTGCCCCCTTGAGGCTCATGCGAAGGGATATGAATAAATCCGAAATCCGAAGCACGAAATACGAAACCCAAGTTCAAATGACCAAAATCCAAATGACCAAAACACCTGAATCAAGAACACTCATTACTCGAACATCTCTCCTTATTCTGAGCGAATCCCGCTTTGGAGTCGTTGCATGCCTTTTCCCTTGACGCAGATGAACCGGTAAAACATAATCTCACTTCCACGCGGAAAGAAAAGATGCATATTGCCGACTGAATCTGTGAGAGGAGGAATGCATGAAACCACAAAAAAGGAAAAAACATATAGGTTCTAAGCGAATGGTCCAGTAGACCCGGGAGTGAATTTCTCCGAAAGGGGGATAGAGAGTGTCTGACCTGGAATACATCAAGTCACAGGTAAAGAGCGCGGATCTTTACAGAGAACAGGGTCTTTATTCAGAGGCAAGGGAGAAGTATATCGAAGCGCTTTCCTATATCTCCAAACTGGGCAACCTCGCGGATAGGGATAAGCTGAGAGAGGCGGTGGAAAAAAGAATTCGGATAGTGGATGAGAAGATTGCCGAATCCGCTGAAACGGATGAACCTCCGGAGCTGAGTGCGGACATTCAGAACCTGATCAAAAATCTCTTCTCCTTTTCCGAAACCCGGGAGCGTTCGGCGTTTGAAGGGGCTGTCGCTCTGATGAGATTTGGACAGTATCAGCGCGCTGTTGTCGAATTCGAAAAACTTCTTGCCGCAGGGGTTCAGCCGCTGATTGCCGCCCGCAATATCATAAAATGTTTGTTCCTTCTCGGAACACCCGAAGTCGCGATCGAGCGGTTCAATCAATGGTGCGGCAATAACCCCATGACCAGTCTGGAGTTATTGCACATCCGGGAACTTCTCAAATTAGCGCTTGTGGAGAAGAGGATTGCCGCCGATTTGCCCTTTCCGCCGAAGAAAACGCCGGGAGAGCAGCGCGGCGAGGAGCCGGAACCGGAGATCTCAATGATGACGGTGGAATTTGAGGATGGAGAACTAAAGGGAAGCACTGTAGAGCTGAAGGTGACTTTTCAGTTTTCCAATCTGTTGAGCGCAATCGTTCCTTTTTCACAAAAGGAGTTGATCGACTCCCTCTCACCGGGTGCGACACTCAAGCGCATGGGCTTCTACTCTTCACTGGTATTTTTCAGGGGCACAGGGAAGGTGACATCGATGGCCGTTTTGAAGCATGGTCCGCGGAAAGGCGATTATCTGTTCGATATCTCAATAGAGGCGGCTTAATGCAGAACACGCAATAGTCTTATTGTCTGCGCTTGCTCTCGGACGCATCCAGCAAAGGCATCAATTTCGGTGCCAGTCCCTTCAGAATGGCAACAGGAAGAGAGCTCGTAAACCCGTATTGCGCTGCGTCGGGTCCGGGAACAAAGGCCGTGATCGTCCCGAAATGGCGATCTCCGATCATGAAGACAAAGGTGGCGGTCCTGTTCATGACCCTCGAGCCGATCAGTACCCCTCCCTTTCCATAGATCTCGTATCGATGATCCCCTGTGCCTGTCTTTCCCCCCAGCGGGATCTCCGTACCATCCGCTCTCACAAAGGATCGGTTGCCTCGTATTGCCGTGCCTTTCTTCACAATATCGAAGAGGAGCCTTTTTGCAACCCCTGTGATTTCCGGTGACAGGACCCTCTCTCCGCGAGGGTTTTTTCTCGAGAAAGAGACCTCATAGGGAGTTTGCGCAGCCGCTTCGATCTCTTCTATCCAAACCATTGGCATCCGTAAACCATCATTGACGAGAATGCCCATCAGTTCGGCAAGCGCTGCGGGACGATCCGCGGATGAGCCTATGGAGGTGGCATAGGAGGGAACCAAGGCATCGAAGGGATAGCCCAGGCGCTTCCATGCCCTGTGGATGTCCAAAAAGGCGGACATCTCGAGCAGTATCCGGATCCTCGTGTCCTGTGCAGACTTGTGGGAGGTACGGAAAAGCCAGGTGTAGACCTCCTGTCGCGCCTTGTCACTTGCCTTGATCACCTCGGAAAACTCCGTTTTTTCCTGCTTCTGCATGTAGGCGACAAGCCAGAGTTCCAGAGGGTGGACATGGGAGAGATATCCGATGTCCGGCAATGTAAACTTCTCCGGTGCGTATTTCTCGTAGATCGATCTAACCGTGGTCTCGCCGAATTCGGACTCCGGAAAGTGCTCCCGCAAAAAGGCCTTGAAAGAGGCAAGATCTTTGACGGGATGAACATAGCGATAGACCATGCCCAGCCGCCCGAGCACGGGACGTATGGATTGGAGCAGGAGCTGCATTGCCTGTTCCGGAGATTTTCCTTTGTACTTGGGGTAGAACTTCTCCAAAAATGTTTTCCCTTCCAGATCGGCAAACCTGGCTACATATTCCTTTCGCATGGGGTGATTCGCGGATCGCAACATCTCGGCGGCTGTGGGATCCTGGTGGATATGATATCGCACCATGTCTCTCATGAGGCGAATGAAGAGCAGATTCACCGAATGGGTGAACCCCGCACGCACGGTCAGGACGCGGTTGTTGTCTTTGTCATCAAAGTTCTCAAAGGTGTGAGCCCCGCCGCCGGTAAAGAAGCTTTCATGAGGACTGGCAGAGTAGGACCGCTCCAGGGACGCGGCCAGCATGGTCTTGAGGTCCCGCTCCCTTGTCTGCGAGAGGTAAGCAACGGCCCATTGGGTCAGCCTGTCTTCGGAAGGGACTTCCAACCCCCTGAGCGCCTGAAGGCTCAAAGAGCCGTATTTTTCATAAAGTGATTCGATGATCTCTAGGTAGTGGATGAGGGTCCTCAATTTGGCTGTGGACCCCAGGTCCAGTTTGACCCCTTCGTTGATGTTCAAGGCATGTTCGTAGTTGTCTGTCTGAAGTCGAAGGAGATTTCCTTTTTCCGTACTCTCGTAAAGGACAAGACTGTAGATCACCTTCCCCGGGTCCCCCTTGTCGAGAAGGCGAAATCCCGTCAATCCGGTCTTGATCAGCCATTGAGGATCCTTCAGCTTGAGGATCTCCTGGGTAAGCGTAATTTGGGTGGGAAGATCCAGTGTCGCTCTTACAGAAAGATCCATTCTGTCCAGATCGTAGAACTGGTCCACACCCAGCAGGGAAAGCAGGTTGTTGCGAATCGGGGTAGCGGCCTTTCTCTCCACCAGGCTCATCTGGGCGAACGGAGGGGGGGCGATCTGAAAGGGAAGGCGCAACACAAGGGAGCGATCTCGCAGCCCCGGAGAGAGGATCCCCTGGGCAGCCAGGAGACGGATATAGCTGTTGCACTTTTCGTTGAGGGCCTCTCGGTTTTGAAGAAGTAATTCAGTCGGCCTTCTCTGGGCTATGAAAATGCTCAGCACCTGCTTGACCACGAGGGCCTTTTCATCCAACCTGTTGGAATCCGTTTCCCTGTCCGGCGTGCTGAGAACCTTCCGCATGGATTGGAAATCCGTTCCGTACCATGCCCACAGCCCATCGCACAGGCCGTGGACCTCTCCGTATCCGGGCACGGCCGCCAGCGGAATTGAATTGAGATAATCCAGAACGATTCGCCTTCGGGCCTCGATGGTGTTTTCCCCTTCCCTGTAAGCCCGAAAAGATGCCGAAACCATTTGTTTGATCTTCTCCTCCACCGAATCGGTGATTCCGCTTTCCGAATGGCGGAATTTTTCCAACTGTGTGGCCAGGGTGCTGCCCCCGCTTGCCGACCGATCCGGGTAGATCCATTGGGTCGCCTTTTCCGTAACCGCCTTGGCCAATCGCTCCCACTCCACGGCTGGATTCATCATGGGCCGCTGCTCGTCCAGGAGCATTCTGTTCTCCACAAAGAGAAGCATTTTCACGATTACAGATGGAATATCCGAGAAGGATTTGAAGACACGGGCGGGATAAGAATGGTGAAAGATGACGAGACCGTTCCGGTCGGAAATCCGAAGCCCGGCCTGAGTCTTTTCTCGGTAGGGAGGGAAAAACCCGATGTCCTGGAAATTCCAGAACTCATCCGACACCCTCGCCTGACGAGAGATGTGAAACCCCCTTTCGATGAGGTTGCGCTTGAAGCCGGAAAGGAAGGCGTACCCCAGACGTCGGTCATAAGGACCCGAAGGATCCCTGAGCGGCCTTTCGACAGGTCCTTTTTCCCCGACGAAAGTCATTTTGCTTGCGTAGCGGTGGATCCACCGCGCCTGTCGTTCGGAGGTGGACAACTCCTCAAACAGGACCCAGCCTGCGGCAACGACCAGCAGAAGAAGGAGGAGGAAAAAAGCAATCTTCAGTTTGGTCAACTTCTTCTTTTCTCCCATTTCTGGAACGAATCCATCCCCTTTTCGCGAAGTTCCTGAACGATCCTTGCGGAGACCTCTTCGTGCGTGAGGCGAGCACACGTCACCAAGACGTCTGCGTATCTCCTGTACAGGGGGAGACGCTCCTCGTAGAGTTCTGCAAAGCTTTGGGCCGGGGACTTGGCCAGCCCCCTTGTCCCCATATCGTGCACCCTTGACTCCAGCACCGGCAGGTCCACATGGAGAAACACCACGATACCGATTGAACGCAAACGGCTCATGGCAGCATCGCTGTACACGGCACTCCCGCCCGTGGCAATGACATGATTGCGAACCGAAAGTCCGAGCAAGACCTCCTCTTCGATTCTGCGAAGGGCCACATACCCGTCCTTATTGACGATATCCTGCAGTGATCGCCCGTGCAACGTCTGAATGATCACGTCGGTATCGATGAAATCATGCGCCGTCTGCTTCGCCAGAATAACCCCTACGGTGCTCTTTCCCGAACCCGGCATTCCTGTCAGGACAATGTTCGATCGCGTTCGCGCCATCTTTCCTCGAAGCGGACTCCTGCCACCCTCCCAAGACCTCCCCGCCCGGCGGGGGGCCTGACGTTGTTCCACACTTCCCTTTGGAGATCCTGCACAGTCCACAAAGGGAAAGCCCTACTCTCAGAAAAGAGAAATAGGGCTTCAGTTTTCAAATCCGTGCCGCATCATAACTCGTGAACAGACCGAGCAGATTTGTGGGTAAGCCTACATTTCGGCTCGGTGTTGTCAAGCGATTTCATGCCTCTCCCATATTCTAGATCATGGGGAATGACGACCCGCTTATAGTGGTTGACAAAGAAAACCAAATAGTCGGCCAAGGCTATACTTTTCGGCTGATTTGTCAAGACCGGGATAGACTGTTCTCAGAGAAGCCCATTGAAACCAGTTTTTCTTATCGGCAGACATGAAGGAGCGGCTTATTGCAGTTAAGCATCTCTAAGACTTGTCCTTCCTGTAGCGCTTCTGGTATTCTCTTGCTTCACATGTGACCCTTGGCCACGAAAGAAGACCGCTCGTTCTGATGTCCCCGGATCGGAGAACCAATGAGGAGGCAGTCCATCATGAACCTATCAAGTACCCATTCCTATCCTTGGCAGCATGCGGTTTTCCCAGTTCTTGCGGCAGCATTGTTCGCACTCGTTGCGCCCGGCGTGACAATGGCCCAATCAGGCAAAATGGTCGATCTCCGTGGTGTCTGGAAGACCAAATACGCGACGCCCACCGAGGCGGGGCGGCTGGTAAGAGATAGCAGCTACGAGATCACCCGTCAGGATGGTGAGTTGTTCTGGGGCGTTGATATCTGGCATCCGATCGACCCAAAGACCGGCAAACCGCTTCCCGAATGGATCCGCAATCCTTTCGTCGGCTCCCTGAGCATGGCCGGCGATCGCGGCCTGCTCGCCACCCAGGGTGTGCAGTTCGCGTTCCTCCTCAAGGGACCCGACGAAATGGAACTCGAGATGGCCAGCTTCAAGAAGCTCGGCGGGTTGGCGCCCACCGCCTTTTACGCCGTCATGAAGAGGGGAGCGGTCGGCGCCGTCTCACAGACAAAATGGCCGGATCTTTCCGGCTCGTGGCGCGGTCAATGCCTCGTTGCGCAGCCGGGCGAACTGAGGCCCAGCAGCGTTCGTCTCGATCTGGTCCGCCAGGATGGCGAACTGCTCTGGATGGACGACGTCTGGAGCCCGAGCGGTCCGCTTACTGCGAAGACCGATCCCAAGGCCCTGCTGCGTGAACGGATGATGGGCTCACTCAATCCGGCCGGAACCGGAGGCGTGCTGACAAAGGAGGGCGTACGCGTGCGCTTCCGGCTCCTGGCGCCGGATCGCATGGTGGTGGAGTTCATCCGCATGGCCGGGGAGGACGAGAAACCCACCGCTTTCTATGCGGTGCTCCGCAAAGGGGGCGACGAGCCCGTGGCTCCTGTGGCCAAGGGGATCGACTTCGTGGGCACGTGGACCGGCAGTTACCGCTACGGACTTCCTGATCGGCCGGTGGATGCGACTTCAAACCTCGTAATTACCCGGCAGGAAGGAAACGGTATCTGGGCGGATGACGTCTGGACCCAGCAGGGAGAGACAGGCGCCGCCCCTGTCCACCATAGCGACCCGATGTGCGGCAGCCTGGGCCCGGATCAGACTCATGGAGCGCTTGCCAAGCCGGGTGCATGCTTCACGTTCCGAGTGCTGGATGCGGATCACCTGGAATTTGCCTTCACCGGAACCGACAGCAACCCGGCAGCGTTTTTCGGCGTCTTCACCCGAAAGCGCTAATATGTCCAGTTGCCCAGAACCAGCATCAGCAACAAGACGACAAAGCCGAGGAGGTTCTTGAAGATCGCCCAAGACACTGCCAGGCCCGACTTCACCTTCTGTCTCATTTCCATGGTATCGCCTTTCAGCACCCTGCAACTGCTCAGGAACTTGTCCGCTCCTTCACCGCGATTTGTGCATGCTCAAAGGCGGGTCCCGAGTACCGAAAACGACTGGAGTAGTGGAGTCAACATAAACAGTCTGAGGAGATACCAATGAAGAAAGAAACCGTTCTTACAATGAGCTCCGCCAGCATCAAGTATGGCTTTGGCGCTACCCGTGAAGTGGGGCACGACATGAAGGAACTGGGTGCGAAAAGAGTGATGGTTGTGACGGACGAAAATGTAGCCAGGGAAGAGCCTGTCGCAGTCACCGTCGAAGCCTTGAAAAGGGAAGGAATCGATGCGGTGTTGTTCAGCGACGTGCGGATTGAACCGACCGATGGGTCTCTCTGGGATGCAGTCCGCTTTGCGGAGCAGGGCAGGTTCGATGGATTTGTCGGTGTGGGAGGCGGTTCCAGCATGGACACTGCCAAGGCGGCAAACCTCTACTCCACCTTTCCTGCGGATTTCCTGGAATATGTGAATGCGCCTATCGGCAAGGGCAAACCTGTACCAGGCCCGCTCAAACCGCTGATCTGCGTTCCTACGACAGCGGGCACGGGAAGCGAGACGACCGGCGTCGTGATTTTTGATTATGAAGAAATGCAGGCCAAGACAGGTATAGCTCATCGGCACATCCGTCCTGCTCTCGGCGTTGTAGACCCGGACAATACCCGGAATCTGCCTAAAATGGCCGCTGCATGTACCGGTTTCGATGTCCTGGTTCATGCACTCGAGTCGTTCACAAACCTCCCCTTTGATCAGCGTGAGGCGCCGGAGCACTACTCCCTGAGGCCGGCATATCAGGGGTCGAACCCGATAAGCGATGTCTGGGCCGTGAAAGCCATCGAGATGGTGAGTCGCAACATTGTACGGGTGGTTCAGGACAGTTCGGACGATGAGGCCCGCAGCCGGATGATTATTGCCGCAACCTTCGCAGGCATCGGTTTCGGAAACGCGGGGCTCCACTTGCCGCATGGCATGTCTTATCCTGTTTCCGGGATGGTGCGGGACTATGTTCCCGAAGGCTATCCCGCAGGCCGTCCTTTGATCCCCCATGGGATGGCCGTGGTGTTGAATGGACCGGCAGCCTTCCGATTTACCGGCCCCGCACGACCGGATCGACACCTGGAGGCGGCTCGGTTAATGGGAGTGAATGTCGAAGGGGTGAGACAGGAGGAGGCCGGAGAGGTGCTCGCCAGGGCAGTGATCGATCTGATGAAAAAGACAGACATGCCCAATGGTCTTTCCGCTGTCGGCTATACTGAGGCGGATGTACCCAGGCTTGTCGAAGGGACGATCCCCCAGCATCGGGTTACAAAACTGTGTCCTCGGCCCTTTACGCCTGAGGATCTGAAAGGGATCTTTCTCGATTCAATGCGTATCTGGTAGGAGCTTGAAATGGTCCGGTATCTATTTGCAGCAGTGGTGACGGTGTACATCCTGTCAACCGGGGTAACGCTTTCTCTTGCTGAAAGCGTCACCTTGAAATGGCCGTTCAAGGGCAATGAGTTCACCTGGACCACGGAATTCCGAAACCAGGATCTGCAATACTACCGCTCCAGGCCCAGGCCCCGGACCATTGATTATTCCATCTATGCATCGGACTCCACAGACGACCGGTACATGAAAGAGCTGACTGCGCTGTTCAGGAAAATAGCCGGGCAGAACAACTTCAGCCGGAGAGAAGCGATCGAGTTCGTCACCTCCTTTGTCCAGCACCTGCCATATACGTCCGACAACGTGACATCTTCATTTGATGAATATCCCCGCTTTCCCCTGGAAACCTTGATCGAAAAAGGAGGGGACTGTGAAGACACGGCCATCCTTGCAGCAACCCTTCTGAAGGAGATGGGCTTTGACGTGGTGCTGATCGCCCTGCCGCGCCACATGGCAGTAGGAGTGGATTGCGGCGACTGCAGCGGAACCTATTTCGAGGCCCAAAGCAAGAAGTACTATTATGTGGAGACCACGGCTACCGGGTGGGAGCTCGGAAGTTTGCCCCGGCAGTACGAAGGATACAGCCCGAGACTGCTCCCTTTGGTTCCGCAGCCGATCGTCGACGCCGAATTCTCACACAGAAGGATAGAGACTCTCCAACGCCAACACACTTACGAGGTCATCGTCAAGGTAGCGAACGAAGGATCCCAGCCTGCAAGGAACCTCAAGATCTGGACAGCGTTTGCCGCAGAGAAGCAGGGCATGGTTTACTCACAGCTCGTGACGGAGCCCTCCTCACTCCCCCCTTCAGGAGAGATTACAAACACCATCACTCTGCCTGCGCCGAGGAATGCGAGGACACGGCTCCTTATAAAGGTCTTCGGGGACAACTTTATAAGCCGCGCCTTTGCCACTGACTGGATGGAGACAGATTGAGCTTCCCGGAGGGACTCACGCCCTCTGACCCCCTTCGTTCGACTTGCGCTCTCTTAACATTATTTTACACAGCTTTCACACTCCATTACAGTTTCAACAAAATTTCTTTACACCGCAGGGGTTAAACTACCTCCAACCCGGCGCGACGGAGTCTCAGGTCAGCGGGGCCGGGAAAAGTTTCATAGAAGAAGAGTCTTCTTCGAAATTCCATGATAAGGAGATCATGTCGGATATGATCGCCGGATAAAGCGGGGGGAGAAGGAGGGAGAAATGACTAGAAGAGAGTTTATCGTGGATGGGTCCATCGTTCTTGGCGGTGCCGTCGGTCTGATGACAATGGGTGGTGATCTCATCAATCCTCAGAAGGCCATGGCGGCAAACGTGGTGTTTCCTGAGTCAAGCTGCGGCAAGGAAAAGCCGGCCCACAAAAAGGTTCTGGTAGCCTACGCCAGCTATTGCGGAAGCACGGGAGGGGTTGCCGAGGCCATTGGTAAGTCACTTTGCGACTGCGGGGCCGGCGTGGACGTGCGGCTGATCAGGAACGTGAACAATCTTTCATCCTATGAATTCCTCGTCATTGGAAGTGCAGTTCGAAGCGGCGGTTGGTGGCCCGAGGCAATAGACTTTGTTGTGAAAAACCGCGAGGTCCTGACTCGGATCCCCGTAGCCTATTTTCTGACCTGTCTTGCCCTTTATCGGAACACCGATGCAACGCGCCGTATTGCAGAAGGCTACATGGACCCTGTGCTGAAAGCCGCTCCAGAGGTAAAACCGGTGGACATGGGTCTTTTTGCAGGGGCACTCGACTACAGCAAACTCGGCTTCCTCTACCGCACGGTGATGAAGTCCAAGATGAAAAAGCAGTCCATACCTGAAGGGGACTTTCGCGATTGGGAGGCCATTCGATCCTGGGCCGGAAATCTCTGTTCATTGTTGCGAACTTAGAATTGGAACAAGCCTCCCTGCCGGTGTGGGCCTTGCCCTCTCAGGAGAGGACCATATCCTTTTCGGCGCAAAAATGCCTTATGATGTCGAGAGCCGCGGTGTTCGGTCAGTTCTTGCCTCGGCTGGGCACCGTATAGAAACTCGCCCCCTGTGCGATCTTTCCTTCGGCCCAGACACGGCCTTCATGGCGTTGGATAATGCGCTGAAAGACCCGGAAGAGTTTGTCATAGTACTTCATGTCGAAGCCTGCACCGTTATCCTTTACCAGATACACCTGCTCTCCGTCTTTTTGAAAGCATCCCACCCCGATTCTCGGCACTGGGCTGTTCCTGCTGAATTTGGCGTTTTCGAGTAAATCCGCGAGAGTTGAACTGCAACAGACCGATGATCCCCCAGGCCAATGGGTTTAATCCTGTATTCTGACGGTCGGATGACTCGGAATCCTGGAGAATCCTTGTGAAGGAATTGATACTAGGCTAAAAATAAGGTTATGGGTATCCGATTCATGCGAAAAACAAACACCGCAAATGTACCTGATGAACCGAACGCTTTAAAAAGGCGTGGAGCTTTCTATGGCATACAGGCAATCCTTATCGGGCTCATCCTTCTCGTGCTCCTGCCACTCCTGCTCTTACAGGCTTACTTCATCTATGACCGGTATCGAAACAGTAAGGGAGTAGAGTTTCAGTCGAACCTCGAGATTTCCAGAGCAGTGGGGCGGGCTTTCGAGGTGTTTGTTCACAACTTCTGGAATCAGGAGCTCGCTATTGGGACCAGTTTCATCCTGCGCAGTGATCTGAGCATAAAGCAGATGAACCGGGTTCTTAAAGAAACCACCGATGCGTATCCCATGATCCAGAACTTCGCATGGATAAACCCAAAAGGGCGAGTCATTGCGTCGACTCTTCCCGATGCAATCGGACGGGATTTTTCGGGCGGGCCGGGGGTTCAGGAAATCATCAGGGGTCAAAAAGACCGGTCGGTGAGCAACCTTTTTGTCTCCGGGATCACGCAGGAGCCCGTTTTCAACATCATTCGCGCCATACGGGATAAAGACGGCGCTCTTCGAGGCATACTGGGCGCCTCGGTCGACGTGACCCGGCTCGACGTCCTGTTTGCGTTCGAAAGATCCATGGGCGGTGGAATCAGCATCCTTGACAGCAAAGGGATGCTGGTTTATCGGTATCCTGCTATTCAGACCTCTTGGGAGGAACGGAATTGGCTTCGTCTCTACCCTTCCCTTGTTACGGAACCGCTTGCCGGAAAGGAGAATGTAAAAACCTTAACCGCCGCCTATGACGAGAAAACGAGGATTGCGGCAGCTACCCCCATACACTCTCTCGGCTGGGTTGCATCCGCTGGACGTTGGCAGGATGAGGCGTTTGGGCCAATCATTTCAGCTACCATGAAGCACGCTTCGGTTGCCCTTATTCTTGCCCTGGCATCTCTTGCCGCAGCCTTGGCTTTGGCCCGCAAGATCGTCGTCTCCGTCACTGCAATCCGACGTCATGCGCTCGCCCTTGGTCGCGGCGAGGAGGAAAAACCGGTGATCGTCTCAGGCCCCGCCGAAATGAGAGATCTTGCCGATTCCTTCAACAGAATGGCCGGGGAAATGCGTCTCCGCGAGGCGGCTCTTCAAGAGAGCCAGGCCCGGCTTCGCCGGCTTTACGAGTCCGGTCTGGTAGGTGTCACGTACTGGAACATGGACGGCGCGATCATAGATGCAAACGACAGATTCCTGGCGATGGTCGGCTATACACGAGCAGAGCTCGCTGCGGGTAAAATCCGATGGACCGATATCACCCCCACGGAGTACCGTTCCCTGGACGAGCAGGCGGCGACGGAGCTCGCAACAACGGGAGTGAACAGCAGACCTCTGGAGAAGGAATATATCCGCAAGGACGGCACAAGGGTGCCGATCATCATAGCCGGCGCAATGCTCGACGAAAAACGGTTTGACGGAGTGGCAGTCGTTCTCGACATCACCGAGCGCAAGCGCATGGAAGAGGAGGTTCGAAACGCCGAGCTGCACTTCAGGCTGCTCTCCGACGTTGCGGGGCGGCTGCTTGCATCCGACAATCCCCAGGGTCTTGTCAACGATCTGTGCCGAAAGGTTATGGAGCATTTGGAGTGCCACGTCTTCTTTAACTTCCTGGTTGACGAAAAGGCGGGAAGGCTTCGCCTCAATGCCTATGACGGCATTCCCGATGAGGAAGCCCGAAAGATCCAGTGGCTGGACTTCGGGGTCGCAGTCTCCGGATGCGTGGCCCGGGATGGAAGCCGTATGATCGCCGAGGATATTTTCCACACCCCGGATATCCGGACCGCTCTGGTAAAGTCTTATGGCATCCAGGCTCACGCATGCCATCCTCTCATGGTACAGGGCAAAGTCATCGGCACACTCTCTTTCGGCACAAAGACTCGCACGAGCTTCACCCCTGAGGACCTTGAGCTCATGAAAACCGTGACCGATCAGGTTGCCACGGCAATGGAGCGAAAGCAGCTTGTTGAAGCCCTCAGCAAATCACGGGACGAGCTGGAACTCCGGGTACGGGAGCGCACTGCTGAACTGGAGACCAAGAACCGGGACCTTCAGGAGTTTGCATTCGTCGCCTCGCACGATTTGAGTGAGCCGCTCCGAAAGATTCAGACCTTTGGATCGTTGCTGGAGACAAATAGCGGCGATCGGCTCGACGAACGGGCAAAGGATTATGTCTCACGAATGACTGGAGCTGCGGGCCGTATGCAGGAGCTCCTTGACGGGCTCCTCAGGTATTCACGTGTAGAGACGCAGGCGCGGGATTTCGTCGAACTCAAACTGTCCGACCTCGTTCGAACGGTGGCGACCGATCTGGAGGTTTCCATAACAAAGATCGGGGCCCAGGTGGAGATCGGGCAGCTGCCGGTGATCAAATGCGATCCGAACCAGTGGCGTCAATTGTTTCAGAATCTGATTGCAAACGCGGTCAAATACCACCGTTCAGAGGTCAAAACCATGATCAGGATTTCCGGAGAGGTGCAAGACGGTATAGCACGCGTCTTTGTGGAAGACAACGGCATCGGGTTCGATATGAAATACCTGGACAAGATCTTCCAGCCCTTTCAGCGCCTCCACGGAAGAAAGGAATATCCTGGGACCGGCATCGGCCTGGCCATCTGCAAGAAGATAGTTGAGCGCCACGGGGGGACCATTACCGCCGAGAGCAGTCCCGGAAAAGGATCGACGTTCATCATCGAAATCCCGCAGAGCGAGTGAGGGTCGCCGCCCCAAGTTCGATCAGGATGTTACTTAACGACTGCATTTCAGAGGAAAATCGTTCAAGGCCGTTGTTGTTTCCTGTAGGCACCTTATAGTTACCACAGGATTGCGGTTGGTTGGAGAATACGCTCCCAGATGCGTGCTTATCCTCGTTGGAGATAAGGTCCAATTGAGGAAATGGAGCGTTGACATGAAAAAGATATATCTTGGCATCCCTCTTCTCTTTGTGGCACTCGCCGTCGCATGTGCGCAGCAGAGCGGTGGAGACCGGCAGGCGGGCTCGCGTGGTTATACGCCTTGGGCCGGCGCTCAGACTTCCTCGAGCGGAGCAGTCGGCTGATCCGGGCGGGATTCTCCCTATGGCTCACAAGATGAGTATGGGGGTGGTGTGGGGGGCCAATCGGATATTCAGTCGTCCCACGGTTTCGATCGAGGGACCCAAACAAAGAGGTGGGGTCCTGCAGGCAGGCAGGCCGGCCCTGTCTCAGGCTCCAGCGATGTGGGCCATGGCCTGGGGACTCAGACCAGTCCCCCCGCCGTCGGTGGATCCATATCGGAAGGTGGCGTAGGGCAGTAATCCCCAACGCAGGGGTGAGAATGCGCAAAAGAACAATGGTGAGGGTCGGCACCTCAGGGTATCAGTATACCCATTGGAAGAACATTCTCTACCCGGAGGATATGCCGAGGAAACACTGGTTTGGACGCTACTGCGAATTCTTCGACACCGTGGAGTTGAACACCACCTTCTACCATCAGCCTAAGGATAGTACTTACGAGAGTTGGCGCGCGGTTGCGCCGCCGAACTTTCGATATGCCGTCAAGTACAACCGCTTCGGCACCCATTTCAAGCGGCTCAAGGATGGACCGGAACACCTGGAGAGGTTCCTCTCGGGTGCAGAGCGGCTGAAGACCTCGCTCGGTCCCATACTCGTGCAGCTCCCGACCAATTTCAAGAAGAACAAGGACCGTCTCGATGAATTCCTGCGGGCCGCGCCGCGCAGGCATCGCTGGGCAGTGGAGTTCCGCGATCCTTCCTGGCTCGACGACGAGATCTATGATCTGCTCCAAGCACACGGAGCCGCACTCGTCATCCACGACCACATCAGGGACCATCCAGGGACGGTCACCGCAAACTGGATTTACCTGCGCTTTCATGGCGGCGAGAACAACGGAAGTTATTCAGATCGCCAGCTTGCAGAGACCGCGGACCATATCGAAAGTTTCTTTGCCCAGGCTCTGACGGTTTGGGTGTACTTCAACAACGATTTGAATGGACATGCCGTTTACAACGCACGCGATCTCATTGACCGTCTCCGGCAAAAGGGCGTGCCAGTGGGCATCAGGTGAGGCTCCACCCGCTATCGGTCGAATCTGTCCGGCTAGGGGGCCATTCAGTCCTTTGAAACATTATTCTGACACGGGATCCGTTACACGCCTGTCATTAAAGTATGAAAAAAGCCTTACATTCTGAATGTAAAATCACTTTCCTTTTCCCCCAGTACGATGACATCGCCCTCTATGTGGCTAAGAGGTTGTTAAGACTGACCAGGGGGCTCTTTGATGGGGCGACGGATCCTCTCCATATGTGCAACTCTTCTCATAACGATCATCTGCGCGTGCTCTCCAATCTCCACGGATTACCGTGCACAGGGATTGAGATACAGCCAGAAGGCATTTGACTATTATGAAGAGACTCCCGATCTCCATCGGGTAGTTGAGCTGGAAAAGGTCAGGGTACATATCATCGGCAGCCGAAAACTCTTTCAATGGGAGAAGGCGAGAGACGAAGGATCGGCGACCATAGCGTACTCCACCCGCAAGAACGACATCTTCTTATTTGGGAAAAAGGTGGGTGACAAGATCATTGTCAATCAGGCCGTCCTTGGACACGAGTTAAACCATCTGCTCAATTTCAAAGACATGGACATTGCAGACCCTGATGAATTGAACGAGATCGAATCACGCCATAACGCCGAGCTCTGGACCCGGCGGATCCACCAATACTTCAAGGATGAGAAGTAGAGGAGTGGGCTGCGCGTTCTACATTGGATGATGCAAATCCGCCGGAGTCCCCCGGGTCCATTGACACAATCTTTCAAATCTCGTACATTTCGCTGCAAGACAAGCTCTTCTTAAAGCTCTCAATGTTTTTTCCGCAAGAACCCGAGCAGGTGCGGCGGGCGCGCTGATCAGGGTGTTCGCCCTTTTCAGCAGCCTGCTTAAACAGCAGATCGGCCGTATATATTTTCTACTTGAATGGAGGATTGAATGAGAAAACAAACATGGGGATTGATTCTCACCCTTCTCCTCATTCTGCCGGCAGGCTGCGGGTATAACACCATGCAGCAGCAGGAGGAGAACGTTTTTCAAGCGTGGGCGAATGTGGAATCCAACCTGCAGCGTCGGGCCGATCTCATCCCAAACCTGGTGGAGGTTGTCAAGGGATATGCGGCCCATGAAAAGGAGACCCTTCAGGCGGTGATCGAAGCGAGGGCCAAGGCCACTGCGGTACAAATCAATCCCGCCGACCTGAGCAGCGCAGAGGCCATGAATCGTCTTCTCCAGGCTCAGGGGCAGTTGTCTTCCGCTCTTTCCAGATTGATGGTGGTCGTCGAACGCTATCCCGACCTGAAGGCCAATCAGAACTTCCTGGATCTTCAGAATCAGCTTGAAGGAACAGAAAACAGGATCAATGTGGCGCGCCAGAGGTACAACGAGGCTGTGAATCAGTTCAACTATTCAATTCGGAAGTTCCCGAACAGCCTCACCAACAGTCTACTTCTGCACCTGAAGGCAAAGGAGTACTTCAAAGCGGAAGAGGGAGCGCGGCAGGCGCCCAAAGTGAAGTTCTAGGTGATGGAATCAGGGATGATTGAACCGCTAAGGCGCAAAGATCGCGAAGAAGGCAACACACTCGTTTTTTCACCTGCCGGAGGCTTCCGGCAGGTGAAAAAACGAATATCTCCTTGGCGTCTTGGCGGTTTAGCATTCATTTTTTGTTCGATATTCGCAGCCCTCCCCGGTTTTCTGCTTCCCCAGGAGATTTTCGCACTGGAGGTTCCCAAGCTCAAGGGCAGGGTCAACGACTATGCCGACATGCTTTCCCCTTCCACAGAGCAACAACTCGATACCGCATTGAGGGAATTCGAAAGGACGGACTCCACCCAGATTGTTGTTCTGACAATTCCTTCGCTCGAAGAGGACAGCCTCGAAGATTTTTCGATGAGGGTTGCCGAGAATTGGAAGATAGGACAAAAGGGTCTGGACAACGGGGCCATTCTTTTGATTTCCAAGAACGATCGAAAACTGCGGATCGAGGTGGGTTACGGCCTTGAGGGCAAAATGACCGATCTGATGGCAGGACGCATCATCCGTGACGTGATTGCGCCACGTTTCCGCTCGGGGCAGTACGATCAGGGCGTCATCGAAGGGGTGCAGGCCATGATCCGGTTGACGAGAGGCGAATTTGAATCCGGTTCCGAGGCTCAGCCCGCCGGCAAGGGTCGCCCGGATTACCGGGGTTTCTTTTCCATGTCTCTGGTCTTCTTGTTTCTGATCAATGTGCTCGGCAGGGTTCGGCGTTCGCTTGGCGCATTGGCCGGGGGTCTGCTTTTCCCCATCATCAGTTCCGGGTTCTTTCACCTGGGAGTGACCTGGGCCCTCTTGTCGATTCCCATTGGGATTGTCGTGGGCCTTCTCTTGAGCCTGTTTGGAGGTCCCGCATCCTTTGGTCACGGGAGGGGCCGTGGCGGGGGCATGTGGATGGGAGGATTTGGGGGAGGAGGCGGAGGGTCCTCCTCGGGAGGCTTCGGCGGTTTTTCAGGAGGCGGAGGAGGATTCGGTGGAGGAGGCGCATCGGGGCGCTGGTGAGTCGAATCCGCCAGTACACCACGCCGGTAAGAATCGATGGCTGGTCCCGGAAAAGAGCAGCTCAGGGCGGCTGGACAGGTTGGGATGATGAAAGATTTGGCAGGTCAATTCCTTACCGATCAGGAACGGGAGAAGATCCGCAGTGCGGTGGTAGAAGCGGAGAGGATGACCTCAGGAGAGATTGTCCCGATGGTCGTGTCCGAGAGCCATGAATATCCCATGGCCGACGTGCTTGGAGGAGTGGCCATCTCCTTGCCGCTTGCTTTGCTGATCACACCTCTCGTAGGGCGCTGGTTCTGGATAGGCGCCCAGAACATGTGGCTTTTTCTCGCATTCTTCATCGCTTTATTCTTCATCTTCCACCAGGTCGTCAAACGTACCCGTTGGCTGAAGCGTTTCTTTGTCTCACCGGGCGAGATTGAAGAAGAAGTTGAAGAAGCGGCTGTCGTCAACTTCTTCCGGGAGGGATTATACAGGACCCGGGAAGAGACCGGCGTCCTCATCTTTGTTTCCCTCTTTGAGCATCGGGTGTGGATCCTTGCGGACCGGGGTATCAACGAGAAGGTGGACAAGGGCAAGTGGAGCGAGATCGTTCAAGGGATAGTTGCCGGGATTAAACAGGGACGACAGGCCGATGCGATCTGCGAGGCGGTGAAGCAGACAGGGGATCTGCTGAAAACCCATTTTCCAAAAAGAGCTGACGATACGGATGAGTTGAAAAACCTGCTGTGAAGCCTTTCTGAGTAAGGCAAAACGTCCTTGATCTCTGCTGTTTTTTGTTTTAATCTGTCAGTGGCGCTTTGGCCGAGAATTTCTCCCCTGCTGATAGAAACAGACCAGCCTCAGGCACCCTCACTTTCAAAGAGCCGATAAACCATTCGACGAGGCAAGCAACCCCCACGCATGGGGAATAATCAATGCAAGACCTTCAATTCTTATCAAATACCGCACTTGAATTCCTCACCCTTTCCCCTGAAGCGAACGTCTACCGGTACATAGGAGAGAAGCTGAGGGAAATCGTCAGCGAGTTAATTGTCACGGTCAATTCCTACGACCCGGCTTCCGGTTCTCTTGTTCTTCGAGCCATGGTGGGGCTGGGGAAGTACAGCGAGACGCTTGTTCATTTGACAGGACGGGATCCGATCGGCATGTCCTTCAAGGTGAACGATGAAGAAGCGATACCCAATTTGCTCATTGGGAAACTGTTTAAGGTTCCCGGAGGCATACAGGAATTGACCTTCGGGGAAATTCCACGGACGATCGCACATGAAGTGGAGAATCTCCTTGGGATCGACGAGATTTACGGAATCGGCTTTTCCTGGGGCGGAAGACTCTACGGCAGCGCAATGATCAGCACGAAATCCACGAGCTCCCTCCTGAAAAAGAAGGATACCCTGGAGGCCTTCATTCATCAGTCATCAATGGCTTTGCAGCGCAAAGAAGCCGAGGATGCATTGCGTGAAAGTGAGGAACGGTATCGGTCCATCGTCGAAAACAGTCTGGACGGTATTGTTCTTCTCCATTCCGACGATCGAATCCTGGCCGCCAACCCGCAAGCATGCAGGATGCATGGCTACACGGAAGCCGAGATGCTCCGCCTGACCAGGGACGACATAGCAGATGCAAAAGATCCCAGGTTGGGGGAGAGCATCGAAGAACGGGTGCGCACAGGCCATTTCACGGGAGAAGTGACCCACATCCGCAAAGACGGCTCGAAATTTCCCTGTGAGGTCTCCACGGTAGTTTTCCGAAAATACGGGCAGAATTCGAGGGTCGCCATCTTTCGCGACATGACCGAACGCAAACAGGAGGAAGCGGAACGGGAACGCATGGCGGCACGGGTGGCGGAGAGCGAGCGGAGATATCACTCGTTGTTCGAGTCGATGAGCGAAGGATTTATTCTGTTTCGGGTCTTGCGGGATGCGACCGGGCGCCCAAGGGATTTTGTGTACCTGGAAATGAATCCGGTCTGGGAGCGGCTCGCGCAAATCCCCAGAAATGACGCAACCGGCAGGCTGGCGAGCGAAGTCCTGCCCGAGGCGGTCCCCTGGAATATTGTGCTGGCCAGCAACGTGCTGGGAAGGCGGCAGCCGTTCCGAATGGAGCGCTACTCCAGATGGGTAGGAAAATGGCTCGAATATCGCGCCTACTCTCCCGGCGAGGACCTGATGGCGGTGCTCTTGACAGACATCTCCGAGCGCAAACGCGCTGAGGAAGAACTCAGAGATGCAAGGGATGAGCTCGAGATGCGGGTCCAAAGGCGCACGGCGGAACTGGAGCTGAAAAACAGGGAGTTGCAGGATTTTGCCTTTATTGCATCTCACGACCTGAAGGAACCCCTTCGGAAGATTCAGGCATTTGGAGACCTGGTCATTATGAAATCGCGAGACTCTCTCGCGCAGGAAAGCATCGACTATCTTGTCCGCATGCAGGATGCAGCAGCACGAATGGGGGATCTCCTTGAATCGCTTCTGGCCTATTCCCGTGTGACTACGAAAGGCGGATCCTTTTCACAGGTCGACGTCGCTGAAGCGGCACGAATTGCCGTGTCGAATCTGGAAATCCGGTTAAGAGAAACGGGTGGTCATGTAGAACTGGATGTTCTCCCTACCTTGGAAGGAGATCTCACCCAGCTTGTTCAGCTCTTTCAGAACCTCTTCAGCAACTCCCTTAAATTCCGCCGTGAAGCTGAAGTACCCCTGGTAAGGGTCCATTCAAGACTTTTTGAAGGCCGGTGGCACGGGGCAGGCGCGGTTGAGATCTACGTGGAAGACAATGGAATCGGCTTCGATGAGAAGTACCTCGACAAAGTCTTTATTCCCTTCCAGAGGCTGCACGGCAGAAACGAGTACGATGGAGTGGGGATGGGACTTGCCATCTGCAAGAAAATCGTGGAACGCCACGGCGGCATGATTGACGCAAAGAGCACCCCGGGGAAGGGCTCCATCTTCGTTGTGAGGTTGCCCACGATCCAGGCTGAGTGACTCGGGAGGGATGCGGGTGCAGATGGAGGTAAGTTCTTGACATTTTAGGTCGGCTGGATAGAAATAGTCTTGTCGCTAGGGGTGTCCATCTGAGAGCCAACCGAATGTTGGCAACCCTTAGAACCTGATCCGGGTAATGCCGGCGGAGGGAAGCGACGGGTTTCCAATTGCGGACTGTTCCGGATTGAGAGCCGCTTTCCTCCGGGAAAGCGGTCTTTTTTTTTGGAAAGGAGATTCTTTTGGAATCGCGAGACGTGGCGCGAGCAGTCATCCTGACGGCCCTTGCGGTCGCCCTGTCCCCGGTGTTTATCCCTGTAGGGGTGGCTAAGTGTTTTCCCGCACAGCACATGGTGAATGTGCTGGCGGCAGTGATGCTTGGACCGGTCTATGCCGTAATCATTGCAGCGGCTGCCGCAATCATCCGCAACATACTGGGGCTCGGAACCCTTCTCGCTTTTCCCGGCGGGATGATTGGCGCTCTGCTGGCGGGCCTTGCTTATCTCGCCACGAAAAAGGCGGTTGCAGCCGGCGCGGGAGAGATCATCGGCACCGGCCTGTTGGGTGCTCTGGTAAGCGCGTGGATTGTGGCGCCCGTTTTCATGCACAAGACCATGCCGCTTGTCGCCCTCCTTATCGCCTTCAGCATCAGCACAATGGGAGGCACATTGATCGGCCTGATCGCGCTCAACCTGCTGCGAAAGGCGGGGGTCTGGAAGCCGTGATCTCCCTGTCCGACGTCTCCTATCGATATCCCGGAAACGATCAGGCATGGGATCTGGAAGGAATCACCCTCACCATTGAAGATGGCGAATTCGTCCTGGTTTGTGGCGCCAGCGGGTCGGGTAAATCCACTCTTGCCTACCTCTTGAACGGGCTTATACCCCATTTCTTCGGCGGCATCCTCCAGGGTGACGTTCGCGTAGACGGCCTGGACACCGGGGAGATGAGCGTCGCCCGGCTTCTGCCCCATGTCGGAATGGTTCTGCAGAACACGGATGCCCATCTTTTCAGCAGTACGGTCGAGAACGAGATAGCGTTTGGCCTCGAAAGTCTCGGAATTGCACAGGCGGAGATACTGACGAGGATCCGGCAGATCGCAGAGATGCTTGGGATCGAGGATCTTCTCGATCGTCCTCCCCTCGCTCTTTCCGGGGGAGAGAGACGGCTGGTTGCAATCGGCTCGGTGCTTTGCCTCAATCCCTCCCATCTTGTTCTGGACGAACCCTTTGCGCATCTGGACTGGGAAGGCATCCGGCGTGTGCGTCACGTGCTTGCAGGACTCCACCAGATGGGCAAGTCGGTTGTTGTCATCGAGCACAGGATGTCCGGTTTGCTTGGTCTTGCATCCCGGTGCCTCGTTGTGGAGAAGGGAAAAATCATTTCAGATACGCCGCCCGCGGCGGGTTCCGCCCTCCTGCGAAAGATTCATCTTATCCCGAATTATCCTGAGAACCCGAAAAGAGACCCGCGATGCAACTCGGAGAGTATTTCTCTTCAGGATCTCTCCCATGAACGGGAGGGAAGAAAAATCCTGAAGGATGTCTCATTCCAGATCAGGCGAGGCGAGGCTGTGGCAATCGTGGGAAGGAACGGCTCGGGGAAAACCACCTTGATCAGGCACTTCAACGGGCTTCGTCGGCCGAGCCGGGGACGTGTCTCGGTCATGGGCTCGCCGCTTCAGGGAAGAGGCCCACTGGAGATGTCTTCACTGGTGGGCATCTCCTTCCAGAATCCCAATGACCAGTTTTTCAAGACCAGTGTAAGGGAAGAATTGGCCACGGGCATGAAAGTCTCAAGCAAAGGACAGCATGAATTATGGGAAGTCTGCGACCTCTTTCAACTCCGTGGCATAATGGATCGTTCCCCCTACCGATTGAGCGAAGGAGAGAAAAGACGGGTAGCCATTGCAACCATCGCAGCCATGAATTCCGAGATTCTGGTAATCGACGAACCCACGGTGGGACAGGACGGCCGGTTTCTGGAAGCCCTTGCGGCCCTGGTGGCCGCTCTTCGAGACCGGGGACACACGGTCGTGATCGTTACACATGACCTTGACTTCGCGCTTGCCGTTTCCGACAGGTGGATTGTGCTGCACGAAGGCAGGAAGGTTGCTGACGGCAGGCCTGAGGAATTGATCAAGGATGAGAGATTGATAATACTCGGGGCGGTAGGACCGGAACTCGATTCGGGCTTTTGCTGAGTTGCCGTTGGCCAAATTCGAAATCCGATTTCGTGCTTCGGATTTTGTGCCGAATGCGGGGGGATGAGAGAGGATAAGATGGGAGTGGGGTGGTGTTCAACAGAAAAGGAGAACCATTCGTTGTTGTCAAACCTTGATCCGAGAACCAAGATTTTCCTGGGAGCAATGGCCATTGCCGCGGTGCTTTTCACCCGGACTCCGGAGTGTCACGTTCTCGAATCGCTGGCCCTTGTCCTGGTCATGTATGTTCGGGGAGTGCTCAGACCCTGGGGACGCGGTATGAAGCTTATGGCGCCAATGATCTTGCTGGTCTTCGCCATCGGCCTGATCAGCTTCGATTTGGAAACCGCCTCTCTTCTTTCGATTCGGCTGTTCAATCTCCTCACCGTGTCGTTTGTATTCTTTCGCACCATGCCGCCCGAGGAGATCGGAGACGGCGTGAGGAAACTGGGCTTGCCCTATGAATTTTCCTTCATACTCACCACGTCCATGCGCTATGTTCCTCTCATTGGCAGGAGGATCCGGCTGATCGTGGAAGCCCAGATGTCCAGAGGCATCGATCTGCGTCCGAGAATCAGGAATTTGCGCAATTTCATAGCCTTACTCATGCCGCTTCTGATCCAATCCTTTCTCCTTTCAGAGGAACTCGCCATGGCTATGGAGGCCAGAGGCTTCGGTCTGAAGGGAAGAACCTACAGAAGAACCTATCGAATCACTTCCAGGGATGTTGTTCTGGTCCTCCTTTCACTGATTCTCCTGGTTGCATTCTTATGGTGGGAAAGAGGTTGAAGATCTTAAGTTTCGATCTCCTCCGGTCGATATGGGTGCAGGAAGAAAGAATCCGCCGAATATGGTCACGGGCAAGGGAGGCGATTTCATGAACTTTCAAATGACGCTTGGAAAGAGAATCGGCTCCATCATTGCCATCATGCTGGTACTCATGGCTGCCGTGGGCATAGCCGGGTATTCAGGCTTGAGCCGTGTTCTGGCGGTTGCCGGTTTTTACAGGGATATCAAAGAGGTCGCCGGAGACGTGGCCAATGTCAGCGCAGGCATGGATCGCTATCTTCTGACAATTGCCATGGGCTCTGCAGGAAACCGGCCAAAGATGATCAAGGATATCCAATCCAGTCTAAAAAATGTTCTTATCACCATCGAAGAGATGAAAGAGAGCATCGATAAGCAGAGCGCCGATCGGCTCGCTTTCATAAAGAAAGATCTCAATGAATATGCTGCGGCCATGAATGATTACTTCCCCTCGGAAGGTAAAAAGGAAGCGATGGAGGCGGAAGCGGAAAAGGCATATGATCTTCTACTGGAGACGGTAGGGAAAGGGATTCTCTGGTTTGACGAGGAGCTGAGCACCATAAAGGTCTTCAAGGGGGTTTCAATCGCCTATCTCAAAAAGAGTTCGGAGGAGAACTGGAAGAACACCGAAGCCGAATTCGCGGCCCTGAATAAGGTGGCCGGGGAATGGCTGAAAAGGGTCGCTGCAATGGACTATATGAAAAATGTGAGCGACTCCCTTCAAACCGCATTGGACGGTCTCAAGCAGAAACTGGAAGACCATCATGCAGTGGTCCTTCATCAGGATAATCTTCGAGTGCGGATGGACAGGTTCAAAGCAGGCCTGGACGAGACGTGTGGTCAACTCGGCGCCGCCAGCCTCGAGAAGCTTCACAGCCAGACCCGCAGTTCGGTAGGCTTCATTCTTGGGTTCATGCTTCTGGCCCTGCTGGTGGGGATTGGATATGCCTCCTATTCCGTCAGGAGGATTGTGGGCAGACTCAAGAGCTCTCTTCAAGGCATTGCAGAAGGCGCGCAGCAGGTCTCTGCCGGCGCAGGGCAAGTATCTGCGGCCAGCCAGTCGCTTGCGGAAGGCGCTTCAGCCCAGGCGGCAAGTATCGAGGAAACCTCGTCCTCTCTCGAAGAGATGTCATCCATGACCGGACAAAACGCAAATAACGCAGGGGAGGCAAATTTGCTCATGCAGGAGACAAAACGAATCGTGGTCTCGGCAAATGAAACCGTGTCGCAGCTCACCTCCTCCATGGAGGGGATTTCTCGCTCCAGCGACGAGACTTCCAAGATCATCAAAGCGATTGACGAAATCGCCTTCCAGACCAATCTCCTGGCGTTAAATGCCGCGGTCGAGGCAGCCAGGGCGGGAGAGGCAGGGTCAGGCTTTGCAGTGGTGGCGGGAGAGGTGAGAAATCTTGCTCTCCGGGCGGCCGACGCTGCCCGCAATACGGCCGGTTTGATCGAAGACACTATCAAGAGAGTCAAGGATGGAACGCTTCTGGTGGGCAAAACCAGCAAGGCCTTTGACGAGATTTCCCGGAGCTCGGCCAAGGCCGCTGATCTGGTAAGCGAGATTGCCGCCGCGTCCAGGGAACAGGCACAGGGGATCGATCAGGTCAACAAGTCCGTTGCAGAGATGGACAAGGTCGTTCAGCAGACCGCAGGCAGTGCCGAGGAGTCGGCCAGTGCGGCAGAGGAGATGAACTCCCAATCCATACAGATGAAGAACTTTGTCAACTACCTGGTTGTGCTCGTTTCCGGCGAGAGGTCAGCCGGCACCTCTCACGAATCGGAGTAGGTGAAAATAGCTTAACTGAAACGGAAACTCAGACAGGATAACAGGATCAGCAGGATTTGGCCGCGTCAGAGGCAAGCGGCTATGCTGACCTGCAGGTTTTCAATGTACCCCCCTGACCTGCTCGATTCCTCGTCCACTCTGCAATTATTCTCGTGATGGCTGCTCCGGCCGGTCCAATCGTCACCCCAGATCTCCATCATACCAGGTCCATGATAATGCGATCAAAGGGGATCTTAAATTCAAAAAAGTGATTATTTTTTATGCAACTGAATTCAAGTGCCCTGATCAAGATGTACGAGGCAGGAGACAAGAACAATCAGACCGCCTGGCTCTTATATCCTGTTCATCCTGTTATCCCGTCTAAACCCCAGCACTTGCGGAGCGCTTATGCCTGAAGAAATCGTGGAACTGCGCGGACACCTGATCGACTCTCTGGTCCTCCCCAAGGTCCTGGACGCCATACGCAGCCACAAGGGGTGCTTTGAAATCCAGCAGATGGAGGTCGGGATCCGTCCGCGGGATCCGAGCTTTGCCCGCATTCTTGTGGCCCATGAAGATGAACATAAATTGGAGTTGCTGCTTCAGCACATCGCCCGTTACGGAGCCGATGCGGTGGAACGGCACGAGGTGGAGTGGAAACGCGCGGCCCGCAACGGAGTGTTCCCGGAAGGCTTCTGCTCGACCACGAATATGGATACCTGGATCTACCTGGCAGGCCGCTGGCGAAAAGTCAAGTACCCGGAGATGGATAGCGGCATTCTGCTGCTGCCTGACGGTCGATCCGCCCGCACCGTCAAGATGTTCGAGGTCAGAAAAGGTGACCCGATTGTGATCGGCAGGAAGGGCGTGCGGGTGAGTGCGGTGGAGAGCTACAGGCCTGCCGGAGAATTCGGCTTCATGGGCAGCGAGATCTCCATGGAAAAGCCCAAGGGGCTCCTCATTCGGGCCCTGGCAAAGCAGATGAAGGAGGAGCGCCGTCGCCACCGTCCTATTCTCTGGGTTTGCGGTCCGGCAGTAGTCCACTCCGGCGGCTCGAATCTGTTTGGTAAACTTATCGACGAGGGATATGTGCAGATCCTTTTCGCAGGCAATGCCCTGGCTGCGCACGACATCGAGAGTTCAATGATGGGCACTTCCCTGGGGGTCTCGATCCATGAGGGGGCCGTGACGCGGGGCGGCCACGAGAACCACCTGAGGGCCATCAATTCGATCAGGGCGGCAGGCTCGATCCGCAAGGCGGTGAAAACCGGGATTCTCCGCAGCGGAATCATGCACGCCTGCGTCATGCACGACGTCGATGTAGTACTGGCCGGATCCATTCGGGATGACGGTCCTCTACCCGAGGTCATCACCGATGCAGTGGCGGCACAGGCGGCCATGAGACGTCGATGCTCCCGGGGCAAAGGCGTGGAGCTGGCCGTCATGGTGGCCACCTTGCTTCATTCCGTGGCCACCGGCAACATGCTGCCTGCGCGAACAAGGGTGGTGTGCGTGGACATCCAGCCGGCCAACGTGACCAAGCTCATGGATCGCGGAACATTCCAGAGTGTGGGGATCGTCACGGATGTTCAGCCCTTTCTTCATGAACTGGTCACGGAACTGGGGATCCGGTGAACGCGCAACTATTTGGCGACCGGTCCATGCGATCGCAGAAATCCCGGCCGGCCTTCCTCATGTGCCGCCCCACCTTCTATGGGGTCGAATATGAAATCAACCCGTGGATGGATGTGCGCCGCCAGCCCGATCATCCCCGTGCAATCAGGCAGTGGCGGATGCTCAGAAACATGCTGCAGGCGATCGGGACTCATGTCGAGCTTGTTCGGGCAAGGCCGTCTCTGCCCGACATGGGGTTTACGGCCAATGCGGGACTCCTGCACGGGGACATTTTCATTCCGAGCCGCTTCAGATATAAGGAACGGGCGGGAGAAGAGATTTTCTTTACCAGTTGGTTTTTCCGAAGGGGTTACAGAATACGGCCCCTGCCCGCGGGCCACCACTTCGAAGGAGAAGGTGACGCCCTGTTCGTCGGAGAAAAGCTCTTCCTGGGTTACTTTCATCGGACGGATATCCGCACACATATCCTCATCGGAGAGATTCTGGAGGTCCCTATCTTCTCGCTTGAGCTGGTGAATCCCTATTTCTACCACCTCGACACCGCCTTCATGCCTCTTGGACCTGAATCGGCACTCTTTTACCCGAAGGCGTTTGACTCCTACACCCTCCGTATACTCAGGCAAAACATTCCCGACCTTATACCCGTAAATGCGGAGGAGGCGCACTACTTCGCATGCAACACCGTGTTCGTCGGGCCAAAAGGCGAACGGGCCGAACACGCGGTGCTCAGCGCGCCGGCCAGGAGGCTCGGAAAGATCCTCGAAGGCCGCGGCATTGAAACACATCCAATCGACACATCGGAGTTCATCAAGGCCGGCGGGTCTTCCAAATGCCTGGTGCTGAACCTGGGGTACAGGTAGTGAGACTCCGCCCGGCAACGCCCTGCCCTGCGGCAGGCAAGCGGCCTAGGGTGAACCCCTGGAAGGCGTACAACCGCCGTTCGATGACCAAACTCGAAATCCGAAGCACGAAATCCGAAAGAATTTCAAATGACCAAAATGCAAATGACCAAAACCCGGAACTTATGACTCGCTTAAGTTCTGAGTTTCTGGAAGCGGAGGGTTTAGTGACAACTCATTTCGAACGAACCGACACATCCCATGCTCGCCTCATCCCCCCGCATTTCTGCAAAGGCGGATCCTGCATCTCGAGAGCGCAGGCCGCGCCTTCGGAGATATCCCGGGGCGAACCGGGGAACCATTTCCTGCCTATCTCCCTCACCGCATCCAGCAGTCCGGGATAACTCGCAGGTTTGGTGATGTAGGAGTCGGCACCGGCCTCTTTGCATCGTGAGATATCTTCCTCCAGGTTCGAGGTAGTCCAAACCACGACTGGAATTTCCTGCAGCCCGGCGTCCGATTTGATTTCCTTGAGACACTGACGGCCATCCTTTCTGGGCATGTTGAGATCCAGGAGGATCAGCGCAGGCCGCGGGGATCGATCAGGGTCTGAGTAAACCCCCCGTCGTCCAAGGAAATCCATCAACTCCTCCCCGTTCTCCACAAAATACAATTCCCCGGCGATTTGCAGTTCCCGGAACGCCTGTTCAATGAACAGCCTGTCATCGGGATCATCTTCCGCCATCAGAATCGAGAAGGGCTTACATTTACCATTCCCGGATAATACCATGCCTCACCTTTCTCTCTGGGAAATGTCACGGTGAAGGTGGAGCCTTTTCCGACGGTGCTCTTCGCAATGATGCAGCCGCCGTGCCGTTCTACTATTTTCTTGCAGATGGCCAACCCCATGCCGATGCCATCGTACTCGTCCCGCCCATGAAGGATCTGAAAGGGAGAAAAAATTCTTTCTATATACCTTTCCTCGAAGCCGATCCCATTGTCTTCCACCTGTATCGTGAATACCTCCGGCTCCCCCAAATGGCATTTCATGTCCGGATGAGCATGGATTCTTATGCGAGGAATCTCATGCTCCGAATGGAACTTGAGGGCGTTGCCTATAAGATTTTGAAAAAGTATCGCCACTTGCTGAGCATCCGCTTTCACGATCGGCAAAGCGCCCAGTTCCACCTCAGCGCCGATTTTTCTGATCGGTTCCTTGTGGCTGGAAAGGATCTCTTTGACAAGTTCCCCGAGGTCTACTTCTGAAAAGAAGATCTCTCCTGAATCTATCCGACAGTAAAGCTGAAGCGCGTCAAGCAACCCCTGCATCCTCAATGCTGCATTCTGCATTCGAGCCAAATAGTGGGGCGCCTCCTTCGACTTTCCCCATTTGGCAGCCATCATCTCCCCGAAAACTCTGATTTTGCGAAGAGGATCCAAGAGATTGTGGGATGCAATCGATGCGAAATTCTGAAGATCCCGGTTAATGGACTCCAACCTTTGGGCCTGGCGCTTCCATCGTTCCTCTGCCGCAGTATTGCATTCCCTGAAAGGCAGCGTGCCGGGAACCTCTCTGGCAGGGGTTCGATGGGCCACATCGACAATACAACCGACCATTCTCTTTGCGCAACCGGACCCCGCTCCGCAGGCCCTCGTTGCATCCTCTACAGAAATGTAGTTACCCTCCTTCCTTCGGATGCGATAGCTCACCCTGCACCCTCCCGCCGCTAGACCTCTTTCATATTCTGCCTTCACCAGCGCTCGATCTTCGGGATGAACCTGCTTGAGCCACCATTCGCGGGTCAGATCTATCTCTTCCGGCTCAAATCCCAGTTTTTCCTTCAGACCGAACATCATCCTGAAACGGCCGCTTTCCATATCCAAATCATAAAAAAGAGTTCCCGAGGTTTCGGAGGCGAGGCGGATGATATCCTCTCTCTTATTTGAGATTTCGCCGATTGTACTTTGTCCCGATATGGCAGCCCCCAATTCTTCTATGCGCTGATGCAGCCATCTCAACTCGCTACTGACTTCGGATGTTTCCAATTCGCTTTTTTTCACCGCTTCCTTCTCCACTCCTGCCGGATCAAACTTCAAACCTGTAATCATGAATACCTCAATATGCTCATTTTCGTGTGCCGGTCGTCAGGCGTTTTCCGCATTATCGTCTATTACGCGCCCTAAACACGCTTGGGGTTGGCGTAAAATCCCAAAGAAGAGGTCTCTAGTAAATAGGGATGATCCTGTATTCGGTTGGTAGGGCGCGTGCGTAAAAAAGGTACAAGAGTAGCAGGATGTACGCACGAATGCTCAAGAGGTGCTTAGAAGGAATGGACCTTGCAGCTCTTTCTGAAATGATGACCGTAGATTGCACAGGTTACGGCCAGGGTGATCATCTGCGGGCGACGGAAAAGTGTCCAGATGAGAATTCCCCAATACTGAAACCGTTCCCTGCCGAATATGCCGAGACGGAGCATGGAACGAAAAAGGGCCAGAGTCCGCTGGAGATCGGGCCGTGCCTTGATCTTGGGCGGTTTATACTCGAGCAGGAAAGTCCTGATCCGCCGGTAGTACTGTTTGGGCGAGTAGATGGAACCCATAACATAAGCGTATCCTTCGCGCAATGCCGCGAAGTCCATACGCGTCACGATGTTGGTCGTACCATCGGTATTACCTGTCATTTGTCCGAGCAACCTACCCTCCCGCATCAATCGCTCATGCAGTTTTGTTCCGACGGGGGCCTGGAGGAGGCCGACCATGGCAGTCACAATGCCGCTCTTCTGTATGAAATCGATCTGCCGCTGGAAGATCGAGCGGGTGTCTGTGTCAAACCCGAGAATGAAACCGCCGTGCACCTGCAGCCCGTTTCTCTGTATGCACTTAACACTTGCAATCAAATCCCGTTTTGTATTCTGTTTTTTGTTGCATTCAGCCAGCCCTTCTTCGCTGGGTGTCTCGATTCCGATAAACACCGCGTCGAATCCCGATGAAACCATCATCTCCATCAGGAGTTCGTCATCGGCCAGATCGATGGAGGCTTCCGTCAGGAAGGGCATGCCTTTCTTGTTCTTCCTCCATTCCATCAGTGCCGGGAGAAGGCGGGTTTTGAGGTATTTCTTGTTCCCGATAAAGTTGTCGTCGACAAAAAAGACCTGCCCCCGCCAACCGAGGCTGTAAAGGAGATCGAGTTCCCCAACCACCTGCTCTGCGCTCTTGATGCGGCACTTGTGGCCGAACAGCGCCGTCACATTGCAGAACTCGCAGTGGAAGGGACAACCCCTGGAAAATTGGACACTCATGGAGGCGTAGTCCTTGAAGTCGATCAATTCCCACATGGGAGCCGGGGTTGTCTTGATGTCGCAATGTTCATCGGTCCCGTAGACTCTGCTGGCGCATCCGTTTTGAAAATCCTCGAGAAAAGGCGCCAGGGTGATCTCGGCTTCGTTCAGTACAAAATGATCGATATCTTCAAATTGACCGTACTCGGCCGCAAAAAGGGGCCCGCCTGCAACCACCTTGACCCCGGCTTTCTTACAGCGGGCCACGATCTGGACGACCGAATCTCTCTGTACAGCCATGGCGCCGAGAAAGACCAGATCGGCCCAGGCGAGATCTTCGTCCTTGAGCTCCGTCACATTGACATCCACCAGCCGTTTCGTCCACTCCCGGGGCAGCATGGATCCCACGGTCAGCAGACCGAGCGGGGGGTAGGCAGCTCTTTTACGGATAAACTTGATGGCGTGTTTGAAACCCCAGAAGGTGTCGGGGAATTCAGGGGAGATCAGAAGAACCTTCATGTTTGCGACCTTGGAAAACTGAAATGGAGAATAGCATACCGGAGTCACAGATGCCGCAATCCGCCATGACCAGGATCTCCTCGCAGCCGGACACCGCACTCTCAAACACGACTGCTACGCACCTGAGGCGATTACTCGCCTCTTCTTCTCGGCCCCATCCCTCGGGACTCGGTGCGAGGACGAGCCTTATTCACCGTAACGGCTCTTCCCTTCAGGTCCTTCCCGTTGAGAGCCGCAATAGCGGCTTCGGCTTCGTCGTTTACCGGCATTTCGACGAACCCGAATCCTTTGGATCTGCCGGAGTAGTTATCCTTGATGATCTTGACCGATTCCACCTGCCCGTACGGTGCGAAAGCCTTTTGGAGATCGTCCTCGGTGATCTGATAAGACAAATTGCCCACGTAAATGTTCATCTTCTCCTCCCCTTCATGTTTTCTTCCTGGATTCCCAGGACCCAACTCCTTCCTAAACGGTGAGACCCGGGCGCATTTGCCTTTCTGTTCTCCTCCACATCTTGGGAACGGCAGTTTTAGGCAGATGGCTTCGGGCTCAGCGGCCGATCGGATCTCCTTCAGGACTTCTCAGGTGTGAAAAGCAAAAAGTACGGCATGTGCCGATGCCTTAAAACGATAGATGGCTGGATGTGAATACGAGGAAGGACTGGATGCTTCCGGCACTTTTTCAAGGAGAAGAGCCGAGCACAAGAGTAAATCTCGCCGGATGTTATCATCGTAAGCACACGCAGGTCGGTCCATCGCTAAAAGAAGCAAAGCGTCAATGCCGCCGGTTGGAAAAGAATCAAAACGAAATTTCAATTATTTTATAACTGCGGGGCAAATAGTCAAGCTTCTTTCTTTGTTACCTGAGGCTGCCGACCGTTCATGGGGAAATACCCGTCCAATTCTTGAAGCGCAAACATCAGGTTCAAAAGAAAAAAATGGCGGAGAGATCGGGATTCGAACCCGAGATACCCCTTTACAGAGTATACTCGCTTAGCAGGCGAGCGCCTTCAGCCAACTCGGCCATCTCTCCGCAGGTTCATCTACGGCAAATCACTATTCCATCTTGACTGTTCGCTTGCAGCCCTCTTAACGGCCAAAGCTGCAATATCCGTGAAGTTCGACTCTGCCGGACCTGGTGGCGGAGGGAGTAGGATTCGAACCCACGGTCCCGCGGAAACGGGACAACGGTTTTCAAGACCGCCTCCTTAAACCACTCGGACATCCCTCCTCCGCAGAATGAGAAATATAATACATGTATACTGGGTAGTCAAAAGCTTTTCAAGAATCGGCTGTTAAACCCGGGACTATCATGTCCCTATCCGCAAAGACAGGAAGAGCGCATCAGGATGACGCAAAGACACATCATGCTTGCTTCGTCCACTCGCTTTCCGCCGCAGCCATTCTCTCCTTCATGAGCCGGATCGTTTCAGCATAATCCTTGCTGTAGAAAACTGCCGATCCGGCCACAAAGACATCCGCGCCGGCCAAGGCCACTCTGTGAATGGTCTCGGGGTTGATTCCTCCATCCACTTCAATCTCCACGGAGAGCTTTTTCTTCCGGACCAGTTCCCTGATCCATTCAATTTTGGGGATAATTTCAGGAATGAATTCCTGTGCCCCGAAACCAGGGTTTACGCTCATCACCACCACCATGTCCAGGTCACCTATTATGTACTCCAGACACTGAGGGGGGGTGGCGGGGTTCAGGCAAACACCCGGTTTGGCCCCTTCCCTTCGGATGTGCTGAATCGACCTGTGGAGATGAGTTGCCGCCTCGGCATGGATGGTCAGGATACTCGCACCCGCCTCCACGAAATCGCTCACGTACTGGTCGGGATTGGAGATCATGAGATGCACGTCCAAGGGCAGTTTGGTCATCTTGCGAACCGCCTTTACAATCAGCGGACCGATGGTAATGTTCGGAACGAAGTGGCCGTCCATGACATCCACGTGGATGTAGTCTGCACCGGCTCGTTCCACTGCCCGGACTTCTTCTCCTAGCCTGGCGAAATCCGCTGAAAGAATGGAAGGCGCAATTTTTCCCATGATTCCTCCTGTCCGGAAGAGGTTTGTCTAGTTTGTCTAGTTTATCTGGTTTATTTGGTTCCAACGCTAAAAACCAAATGAACAGATAAGACGCATGTCATTATCCTGTTCTGAGCCAAGAAAAACAGAAAAATCCTTTTGGTCTTTTTGGTATTCTGGTCCCTGACCAGATAAACCAAATAAACCGTTTCTAACGTCTTCGAAATAAAGCCCCGAAAAACCCGTCCATCTTATGCAAATGAGGAAATGTGCGGAAGAACCCGTTTTCGTCGATCAGGTCCATGCACCAGGACGGCGCATTCCTCCTCAAGTCCACCAGCCGCGCGTCGGCGTGGTCCCTGAGGAGAGATTTCGCCACCCCTTCGTTCTCCTCTCTTGAAAGGGTGCACGTCACATAGAGCAATGTCCCCCCCCTTCGGAGCAACGGGAACGCTTGCTTCAGGATGGCACCCTGCAGATGCGACAGCCGCTTCAGGTCTTCCTCTTTCCTGTTCCATTTTATGTCGGGATGTCTCGAAATCACCCCCAGGCCCGAGCAGGGCGCGTCGACCAGAACCCGGTCCCACTCTCCCTTCAAAAGAGATGCCGGACTCGTTGACCCGTCTCCCACCACAGGGTGGACGGACCGGATGGACAGCCGTGCTGCATTGTCCCTGAGGTTTACCAGTCTCCTGAAACTGATGTCAAGGGCTGCGATCACCCCCCTGTCTCCCATCCGCTCGGCGAGATGGGACGCCTTGCCCCCAAACCCTGCGCAGACATCCAGCACCCTTTCTCCGGGGCAGGGATCGAGCAGGTAGGTGCAGACCTGGGCCGCTTCATCCTGGACCTGAAAGAGACCGTCTTTGAAGCTCTGCAACCGATCGATCCTTCCTCGAAGATCGTTCGCCCATATCCCGTCCGGAGAATAGGCGGAGGGCGAGCACTGCACGGACTCTTCTGCAAGCCTTGCCAGCAGTGTGTCCCTGTCCGTCTTAAGCGTATTCACCCTCAATGTCATCCTGGGCAGTTCGTTTCCTGCTGAGAGCAACCGATCCGTGAACTCGGCTCCCCAGTCCCTGTCCCACATCTTCACCAGCCATTGAGGATAAGAATAGGAAACAGATCGAAACAGGTCCGGATCTTTTTCCCTATCGGGCATGTGGAGTTTCTTTTTATTCCTGCAGACGTTGCGGAGAAGACCGTTTACGAATGAGACAACGTAGCGAGGACCGATTCGTTTGGCCTGGCTCACCGCTTCATTTACCGCAGCGGAGTCAGGGACGCGATCCATGAAGAAGATCTGGTAAAGGGCAGCGCGAAGAAGATTGAGAATCGGAAAGTCGATCTTCCTGAGTGGGAAATGGGAATTCTGTTCGATAATCCAGTCGAGGCGAAGCCTCCACCGGAGCACACCTTGGACGAGGTGATTTAGAAATGCCCGGTCTCTTGGGGTCAGATCCGCGCCTGCAGGGAGGAGCTCGTCCAGCGTGACGCCCGAAGAACCAGGGCTATCGGCCTTCCTGTTGAGAATGCTCAGTGCGAGATCTCTCGGGTTCTCTGTCTCCATATCCCAGGAAGACCCTCATTCCTTCTTCGACTACGTCCAGACTGACATCCGTATCGAAACACGGGCCGTTTGGTCGCCGGTTCAGGATTCCAAACACCGGGATGGGGTAGGTATCCTGAATCCCGCTCGTCAGGTCTCTTTCGCAGGCTACCGCAATGATGATATCCGGCTTCTTGTCGACCACAATTTTTCTCGCCAGGGTGCCCCCTGTGGCCACCGAAATGGAGACACCGTACTTCTGGGACATGGTTTTCAGATTCTTGATCTTGCATCTGCCGCATTCTTTGCAGTTTTCCACCTTCCCTCCCGTAATCCTCACATCGCACTCGTGGTTCTGGATGCATTGGGGGAGAAGAATGAGAAGCTTCTCGGGATAAACCCGCTTCGCTTCCCCGAGGACCAGAAGGTTGTTCGCCGCGATAAAGGATCTCCTCACCCGATCCTTTCCAATGCCGACCAACTTGCCGACCAGGACCAGCAGAGGAAAAAGAAAGCGAATGACGACCCCGCGGATACGGCGGTTGAAAAAGAGGTTTTTGCCGCGAATAATAGTCAGGACCAGGGTCAAGCCTCCTCCAATGAGGAACATGACCAGTGCAAAGAATACGAGGGCCATGATCAGCGGCAGATTCGGATGAATGTAGGTGAACCCGACATAGGGCACCCACCAAAGCACCACAGAGAGGACCACCAGCAGAAAAGAGGTGAGCAGGAGAAGAAAGATGAAGGTCATCTTCTCGCCGCGGCCGCTCTTCTTGAGATCGACCCTGTTTTCAGACAGCGTCTGAAACGGCGCATCCGATCTCTCGTCCTTCATTGCATTCATCTCCCCAGCACCGTGCCCTCGGGCAAAGAAAAGCCGCGAAGAAAATCCACGGCAGAGATCCTCTTCTTTGCAGCCAGCTGCACTTCCCTGATCTCCACTGCTCCTCCTCCGGTCTCCACCGTGAGCCCCTTACGTGATCGTACTACCCGCCCCGGCACTGCATGGGGACGCTTCTCGTCCTCGACCCTGGACGAGTACAGCTTGATCTCGTTTCCCTCATGGAATGTGAATGCCCCGGGTTTAGGATCCAGGCCGCGTATACGGGCAGAGACGTTTGCAGCACTTTCGCGCCAGTCGATCAGACCGATCTCTCTTTCTATCTTGGGCGCATAGGTGGCCCGCATAGGATCCTGGGGTTGCTCCTCCACAGGAAGTTCCTTCATTCGAGAGAGCGCGCGAATCAGGAATTCTCCGGACATGCCCGCCAGCCGGTCGTGCAGCCGGCCCGCGGTTTCTTCACGATCGATAGCGACCTCTTCCTGAAAGAGAATCGGTCCTGTATCAAGTCCTTCGTCCATGCGCATGAGGGTGAGGCCGGTTTTCGACTCCCGGTTGAGGATCACCCAGGGAATGGGCGCGGCGCCCCGATAAGCAGGGAGCAGCGACGCATGGATATTGATCACACCCCAAAAGGGAATTTCCAGGAGTCTCTTTCGAAGAATCTGGCCGAAGGCGACGACAATGATCAGATCCGCCCTTTTCGCCAGGACGAGGTCGCAAAACACCGGATCGGATGCCTTTTCCGGCTGGAGGACTTCGAGACCCTTTTCAAGTGCAAGGTTCTTTACAGGGGAACTCGCGGTTTTTTTCCCCCTTCCCTTCGGCCGGTCCGGCTGCGTAACCACTCCAACGATATCGTATCCATGCCGGAAAAGCGCTTCGAGGGAGGGCACGGCAAATTCAGGGGTTCCCATGAACAGAATTCTTGGACTTGCAGGAAGCCTTTCACTGGCAGGGTTCAGGTTCATTCGGGTTCGGACGACTGGCTTTTCATCAGCATCTTCTTGAGTCTTTTCTTATAGAGCGCCCTCTTCAGGCTGCTGATGTGATCGATGAAGAGGACCCCTTTCAGGTGATCGATCTCGTGCTGGAGACAGACGGCCAGAAGCCCTTCGGCATCGATCTGAACAGGACGGCCGTTTCGGTCGAACCCTTTTACCTGCACATTGGCGAAGCGCGTGACTTCGGCGGAGAAATCAATCACGCTGAGGCAGGCCTCATCATGGACGATCTTCCCCTCCCCATGCACTATTTCAGGATTGATCAGAACAGCCATCTTCCTGCCGTTGGTCCTTGGGGCTGTGTCATACACGAGGAGCTGTTTCGTCACTCCGATCTGGTTCGCGGCGAGCCCTATTCCAGGTGCGTCGTACATGGTCTCGCCCATATTCTCGATCAGTTTCTGCAGGTCCTCATCGATCTCCTGCACCGGTTCCGCCTCGACTCTCAACACGGATTCGGGAAAAGTATAAATTTTCAGTATTTCTGCCACCGGAACACTCCATTGCTGTAACATGGGCTAATTGTAGTTCCAAAATTTGAATAAATCAAGAAGGCTCGGACAAATCGTGCTTGACTTTTGAAGGCCTTCTCCCTATTCAAATTTCCATGAAAGAGCTTGTGAATTTTCTTTTTGAAACAGGAATGCTGAAGAAGACCCCTCGATCCGGTTTTCAGTTTCTCGGCTCAGGAGAAGAATCCGTAGCGGAGCACTCCTTCAGAACAGCCGTCATTGCCTATGTCCTCTCTTTCCAGGAAAAGGAGGCGGAGCCGTACAAGGCCGTGCTCATGTGCCTTTTCCACGATCTGCATGAGGCGAGAACGGGGGACCTCAATTATGTGAATAAGCGGTATGTGAAGGTGGACGAAGACGGCGCTGTCCGTGACTTTGCCGGGCGGCTGCCATTCGGGCGGGATCTGATCGATCTCACGCAGGAGTTCAATGCCGGAGAGAGCCTTGAAGCGAAAATCAGTAAAGACGCTGATCAGCTGGAATTGATCCTCTCGCTTAAAGAGCAGCAGGACATCGGCAATCCCCACGCCCGGGACTGGCTTACCTATGCCTTGAAAAGGCTGCAGACAAAAACCGCAAAAAAGATGGCGGAACAGATCCTGGTTACGGAAAGCACGGACTGGTGGTTCGAAAGGAACACGGACTGGTGGGTCAATGGGCCTGGAAACGGCCGGAACAACAAGAAATGAGATAACTTTGTGGTTGGATAAGAAACGGGAGCAGTGGCAATTCGGCGACTATGGAGACCGCACGGATTCTGGAAAATTGGGCGATAAATCTCCCGAAAACTGCGCATCTCGATCCACTTCAGTGAATTCCCGTAGGATGGGTAGAGCGAAGCGAAACCCATCGTTCAATGGCCGGAGTTGGTGGGCCTTTATGCAACGCTTGGGGTGGTAGTCTCTTTTCAGGAACGGGACATGCTGAGGAAAACGTAATGGACCTCATCAACCCTCTGCTTCATAGAGCGAGAATGCTGAAGGAGAGACTTTTTTCAGGCCCCTGCAAGGGCATCATGTACGTGAGCCTGACCGTTTCCTTCCTGATCCACGTCGTCCTCTTTGTGAGCCTTCAAAAGGCGTTTCCGCTCTCCTGGATTACCGAGAACATGAGAACGTTCCAGGTGGAGCTGATCAGGCCCCCGGTGGACGACCTTGAAAAGGATTTCGGGGCCGGGGCTGAGATCGGATCTCAGCAGGAGAAGAAGCCTTCGTCTGAGGAGGATCAGGAGACGATCAGTCTCGACACCGACGACCGGAGGTATGTAAGTTACGCCAAAGCGATCAAAGAGAGGATTGCGAAGCAGTGGACGTACCCGCCCGATGCCAAGGCTCATCTCCTGGAGGGAAAGCTGAGACTCCTCTTCAGCCTGACCAGGTCAGGAGAGTTGAGCCGGGTTCAGATTCTCCAGCCTTCCGGATTAACCATCCTGGATCAGGAGGCGACGCGGGCAGTCCGCGCCGGAGCTCCTTATCCCCCTTTTCCCGAGCATGTGACAGTGGGCAGGCTCAACATCGATGCAAACTTCGAATACAGGCTCACGGGCAAGAAGTAGGCAGTAAGCAGGGCCTGCCTTCCTGCATTCTTCTGCTTACTGCTTACTTTTTTCTCCGCAGTACTGATGGGTTTCGCTGCGCTCTACCCATCCTACGTACCGACCTCTGACCTCTGTCTTCTGTCTTTGACCTGCTTACTGCCTACTGCTTACTGCTCACTTCTTTAATATGACCGGCTCCTGGATAGGTTTTCCCGAAGAGACCTTTTCCCAGAAATCCTTTTCCCTCAGTTGCCAGCCCGGACCGAATGCGGTCTCAAAGAATCCGCCCAGTCTTTCGAAAACCCGGCGCCATCCGGGCATTGCCGCAAGGGTGAGAACATCCTCCAGGAAGGGCACGATCTCTGCGAGCTTCTCCTTTGGAAGAAAAGCCCGTGCACCCATCTCGATGGATTTCTTCAGGGCATCCACATTCAGGGCATGGGCCGTCAGCATCACGGTTGGAAAACCGAGTTGAACAGACGCATTCAGGAGGTCGAACCCGCGAACTCCCATAATGTCCAGAATGACGAGATCATAAGTCCAGGACCGGATCAGATGATACGCCGTTTCATAGTTGGTAGCCTTGTCCATTTGGAGTCCCTTGAAATCGGCAAGCTGCTCCTCAAGGGTGTCCAGGACATCGGGCTCATCGTCCACCGCCAGAATGCGCTTGTTATCCAGTGCTGATTCCGCCATATGGAACCTCTTCGAGGGTTTCCTCAGTTTGTCTGGTTTCTTTGGTTCAACTAGAGCCGGAGAAACTCAACTGACTGCTTCCACTTTCCCCTTTACCAGTCTCCTTTTCTCCTCGTCCCTGATCTCTCTCCGAAGCAACTTACCCACCTTTGACTTCGGCAGCATGTCCCTGAACTCAATATAGCTCGGTATCTTGTATGGAGCCAGCCTTTCACGGCAGAACTTGAGAAGCTCCGTGCCGCCGACGCCCCTCGCGTCCTCTTTCAGGACGACAATGGCTTTGATGCGTTCGCCGACCTTCTTGTCCGGAATCCCTATTACGCAGGCCCCGACAACGGTGGGATGATTCTGAAGAACCGCTTCCACTTCAGATGCTGAAACCCTGTACCCCTTGTGCTTGATGATGTCCGCCGATCGCTCTACATAGAACAGCTCTCCATTCTCGTCCATCCGCACAAAATCGCTCATTCTGTAATAGATTTCGTCCCCGATAGGAACATAGGAGCGCGCCGTCTCTTCGGGTTTGTTCCAGTATTCCTTCATGGTGTATGGAGAGGTCACAAGCAGCTCTCCGCTCTCTCCTGGCGGCAAAGGCTCCAATGTCTCCGGATTTACGACGATGCATTTCCTGCTTTTCAACGGCATGCCGATGGTTTTGGCCTTGGGCTCCTTGCCGATCCTGCTGTAGGTGATGTGGCCCGCCTCAGTCGATCCGTAAACCTGATAAATGGGAACGCCCACATGACTCTGCCACCGCTTGTACACCTCTTCAGGCAACACATCGCCCCCGCAATAGCAGTATGTCAGGGACCTGATATCATACCGGTCGCGGCGATCGTTCTCCAGGATCATCCTGTAGAGGGCGGGCACTCCAAGCATCCAGCGCGCTTTATACCGTTCGATGGTTTCCAGAATTGCATCCACCTGTGGCACGGGGATTATCAGGGTGGTGTTTCCTTTGTTCAGACCTATAGCCATGAAAAGGCCGAGGGCCATTATGTGAAAAAGCGGGTTCACTGCCAGGTACGTATCCCCGCCCTCGAGTATATGACCCTCCACCACGTCCTCGATGATGTCCCGTATGTAGGATGTCATCCCTATGTGGTTCCCCGGAACCCCTTTTGGGAATCCCGTCGTCCCACCGGTGTAGAGAATATAGGAGAGATCCTTCTGCGGGTCCAGTTCAATGTCCGCGCGCATCGGATCATGCTTCAGCAGAGTTCTGAAGGAATGCACTTTGTCGTCCTTCTCCACCTTCCCGTGAGGGACCTTGTCGAAAAGAAAGCCGAGTGAACGCTTCCACAGAGGCAGCAAATCGACCAGATTGGTTACAATCACCCGATTCACCCTGGTGGCCGGGAGCACCTCTTTCACATAGCAGAAGTTGGTATCCTGGCAGATTACGGTCTCGGCGCCTGAATCCTTGAGCATGTACTCGATCTCGAAAGAGGTATAGATGGGGGAGATCGGGACAATGACTGCTCCCATCTTCTGAATGGCCAGGAACGCGATGACCCACTGAACGGAGTTGGGTATGTAAATCATTACCCGGTCGCCTTTGCGGACGCCCATCTCCATCAAGGCGCCTGCAAATCTCTCCGAAAGGTTCCGTAGCCGGGCAAAGCTGAAGCGTTCGCCGAGGAAAACGATCGCGGTCTTCTGCGGGTAACGCTCGCTCATCCGGTAAAAGCGGGTAAAGGTCAGTTCTTTTTCCAAGGGCAGTTCGTTGGAAGTCATGTTTCCATCCACTTGGTCATATGTCATTTGTCATTGGTCATTTGTCATCGATCATTTGTCATTTTGATCTTCATTCGACGTTGGACGTTCGATGTTCGACGTTCATCTCTCGCATTACTGTCCTGTCTTCTGTCTTCTGTCTCCTGTCTTCTGTCTCCTGACTTCTGTCTTCGACCTGCTTACTGCTTACTTCTTTTCACACTCCGAAATACGCCGACCTCACATCCGGGTTGCTCATCAGCTCCTGCCTCGTCCCTTCCATTACGGCGGCTCCGTTTTCCAGAATAAAGGCATGGTCCACAATGGGCAGCACAGGCCTCGCATACTGCTCGGTCACGATGATCGTCAACCCTTTCTGGTCGCGGATCTCCCTGGTTCCCCGTATGAGGATCGCCTGCATCAGGGGGCTCAACCCCAGGAGCGGCTCGTCCAGCAGGAGAAGTTTGGGCTGAGCCATGAGCGCCCTGCCGATGGCGAGCATTTGCTGCTCCCCTCCGCTCAGGAACCCCCCTATTCTCTTCTTGAGCTTTGCGAGGGCGGGAAAAACGTTGAAGACGTATTCCAGGGTCGCTTTGGCCTGAGAAGAAGATGCGAGATACCCGCCTATCAGCAGGTTCTCCAGCACAGTGCTCTCCTTGAAAATCCGCCGTCTTTCCGGGCAGAGAACCAGCCCCTTCCTCGCTCTCATACTCGGTTTCAGATCGATGATGTTCATGCCCAGGTAACTGATCTCGCCGAGCACGGTGATCCGCTCGCCTCCGGCCATCTGCTCCTTTTTCCTGATATCCTCGATGATGCCGGAAAGGGTGTACATCAGGGTCGATTTCCCGGCGCTGTTCGCCCCGAAAATTCCCACTATCTGATGTTCCTCACAGCGGATGTGAACGTTGTTGAGGGCGAGCATGTTTTCATAGAAGACCATCAAACCCTTGGCCTCAAGCATAGGTCATGACCTCCTCAACATCTTCGGAGCCGAAGTAAGCCACCTTGACTCTTTCATCGGCCATCACCTGGTCGGGGCTCCCTTCGGTGAGCTTTTCACCGAAGTTCAGGACCATGATCCTGTTCGCCACCCGGAAGAGCTCCCGGAGCCGGTGCTCGATCATGATCAAGGTGATTCCCTCCATCTGCAGCCTTTCGATAAGAGGCACCATGCTGGCGATCTCGCTCATGCTGAGGCCCGAGAACACCTCGTCGCATAGAATGATCTCCGGTCGAAGGGCCAGGCACCTCGCGAGCTCCAGCCGTTTCAGGTATCCAGTCGGAAGAGTCGAGGCGATCTTGAAAGGCACAAACGAGTCGCGCTCGAAGCCGATCTCTTCCAGGATGTCGATCCCAACCGTGTTCCTGTCCCCCAGCTTTCCGCCTCCTCTCCAGCCGCCTGTTCTCTTAGCTCGCGGCGAGAACAGAGGAATCACGAGATTCTTGTACGCTGGAAGGCTGAAGTAAGGCCGCATGATCTGGAAAGTTCTGGTGACGCCCAGATCCGCGATCTTGTGCGGAGGTTTGCGGGTAATATCCTTCCCCCGAAAGAGGATCTTTCCCGAATTCATTCTGATGAACCCGGTAATGCAGTTGACCAGCGTTGTTTTGCCGGATCCGTTCGGCCCGATGATTCCAAGGATCTCCCCTTCATTCACAGAAAAACTCACCCGGTTGAGCGCGAGGATTCCGCCGAAGGTTTTGGTTGCATCTGTGACTTCAAGGATGGTTTTGTCTGTCATACCTTAGCCCACCTCTCGAACTGGTGGTATTTTCGCTGACCGTATACCATGATTCCCTCGCTCCGGAAGACGATGAATGCCATCAGAATCAGGGAGTAGAATACGATTCGCAGGGTTCCGAACTCGCGGAGCAACTCGGATATGGGGACCAGGATCAGACATCCAAGCACAGGGCCGACCAGAGTGCCCCCCCCTCCGATCACAGTGGCGGCGATTGGAAGGATCGAGAAATCCAGGGCGAATAGAGAAATTCCAGACCACATGTAAATATGGACCAGACAGGCGCCTCCGAGGCATCCAATGAGCGATGCCGCAAATACCGCCATGGCCTTGTAATGGGTGATGCTCATTCCCGAAGCCCGAACCGCCTGATCATTGTCCTTGACCGCCCGAAAGACCAGGCCGATATCCAGATTCACGAGCCTTCTCATGGCGAAAAGGAACACGAGCACCAGAAGGATCATTGTGTACTGCTCGGACCACTGGTTGGGAAAACTGCCTATTCCCATGATTCCATCCGTCCCGCCAAGGATGTTCAAGGCTTCTATGATCCTTGCGATGACAAGGGGGTACATGAGGCTCACGATTGCGAAATAGACGCCCCTCAGCGGAAGACACGGGAGCAGGAGCACGGTGCAGAAGATGCCCCCGAGAATGCCGGCGGCGGGGATCGAGAAAAGGGGTGAGAAGCCGACCCACTTGTTGAGGATCGCGGCGATGTAACCCCCGACGCCTATATAGAACGCCCCGCCCAGCGAGACCAGACCCACGTAGTGGGCCAGAAAATCGAAGCTGAGCGCCAGGAGTCCGTAAATGCAGACGATGGAGATGACTCTCTGCCAGTACATCCCAGGCATGATAAAGGGCAGGAGCAGCATCCCCACGATCAGCAGGAGCCTCGGCACGGAGAGGTAGGCGAGCTCCCGAAGGGACATGAGCGCATAGATCCCGTCGGTTCTGACCTTGATGCCCCTGTCGATTCTTTCTTTTCGAAGACTTGCAGCCTTTTGTTCCACGCCTCTACACCCTTTCTTCCAGTTCCTTCTGCCGCCCGAAGAGGCCGGACGGCCGCAAGATGAGAGTAAAGATGATCGCCAGAAGCGCAACCACCATCTGATAGTGGCTACCCAGATAGCTCACTGTAAGGATCTGGGCAAAACCGATCAGGAAAGATGCCAGCACCGCGCCCATCCAGCTCCCGAGACCGCCCACGATGCAGACTGCTATGGCCAGGATGAGGACATTGTATCCGGCCTCCACCACGATGTTTCCGAGAGGAAGAAGCAGAACCCCCGCCAGACCGGCGAGCATGGACCCGAAACCCATGGCGACCAGGGCCATAGTGTCCGAGTCGATGCCCAGCATCAGCGCGGCACGCTCATCCTGGGCCATACCCCTGAGCGCCAGCCCCAGCCGTGTGTAGTGTGTGAAGAACCAGAGAAAGAAAATCACCGCGGCCCCGATCAGAACAATCAGGAGCCGGTGATAATCCACCGGCGTCCCGAAGATCTCGATTCCGCCCGGAACGAAAACGGGGAGGGTATAGGTCATCCCCTTGAAACCGCCCCAGCGCAGCCCTTCGAGGATGGCAAGCCCGATGGCATAAGAGGCGATGATCTCGGAGATCGCCATGCCCCTGACCCGTATGAGGATGAACCGATAGATGGCCGCCCCGAGGACTCCCGTAATCCCGATGGCCAGAAGAATGCTGACCAGATAACCCAGGCCTGCCGTGCGCAGAAGACTCCATGACAGAAAGCCCGTGACCACGTACAAGGCCCCATGGGCGAAGTTCGGCACACGGCTGATGCCGTAAACCAGCGCGAATCCCAGGGCCATCAGGGCGAGTGACATACTGTTGATGATACCGTAGATCAGAATGTCCATTTTTCAGACTCGAGCTGTTGAGGTGAATAGGTTCTTAATGTGAAACTTCTTCGCAAGATGCGAAGATGAGCAGGCTGGGCATCAGGTTTCAGGCGTCAGGTGCCAGGTGTCAGCAAACCCCGAACTCTGAAACCTGAACACTGACACCCGACACCTTATTGTGTTGCGGCCGCAGGCCTGCATTGGGTGTTATGGCGGTTGTGGAAACCCCGGAGCAGAGAGGTGATTCCCATCACTCCTCGACTTCTTTACTCCAACACCCCAATCTTCCCGTTCATCACTTCTTCATCATCCAGGGGGGCAGCTGAATCTCGCCGGTTGCAATGCTCTCCGGAAAGACGACCACTCTTTTTTGTTTCTGCCATTGCAGGATTGTTCCAACGGCGCCCTCTTTGGGATCAAGGGCAGGAATCACCTGGTGGGTCTTGGGATCGAACCGGATCCTCCCGTACACGCCCATCAGGTCGGTCTTTTCGAGGGCGTCCACGACCTTGTTCAGATCCAGGGACTGGGCGCGCTCGATCGCATCCTTGAGGGTGTAGACGGCCATGTAACTGCTCGAGCTGCCAAGCCCTTCGGGCTCGACGTTCCACTTCTTGGTGTAGGCATCATAGAACTTCATGGTCCATTCGGTCGCCTTGGAGGGCGCATTCCCTGCGTTCACCACGTTGCAGAGGGTATACTCACCCTTTCCGTCGGTGGCCTTCCAGAACCCGGGCTGTTCGGCGGCAGCGAGCGTGGAGCCGAAAGGTAGTGCGGGGATCTGAAGCTCATACCACTGCTTGAGAAGGATTGAGCTCTCGGGCATGTCCATCCAGATATTGAGCACCTGGGCCTCTGTCTTCTTGGCCTTCAGGAGACCCATGGAGAAGTCGGTGGTCCCCGTGGGATAGATCTCGGTCCCGATCACTTCCCAGCCCTGCTTGGCGGCAATCTTCGCAATGATCTCGCCGCCGCCCCTTGCATGGGCCACATCCTGAACCATTATGAAGACCTTGTTGAGCTTGTGCTTGTCCTGGAGCTCCTTGAAGCAGGCCATGATCTCCTTTACAAGCTGCCCCGCTTCCCCGTGAATCCGGAAACAATTCTTCAGCCGGTCGTATTCCTTGGCCACCCTGGCGGTGTACGCGGGAGTGAGCGCGCCGGTGGTCAGGATGCTGATCCTCTTGTATTTTGCAAGCAGATCCATGGCGGCAAGGGCTGCCTCCGAGCGTACCGGCCCGCCGATGATGAAGTCCGCCTTCTTCTCAAGGATCAGCTTCTCCACGGCCATGAGCGCCTCGCTCACCGGCACTCCGGGCTCCAGGTCCCGGGTATCGATGACCTCGACTTTGAACGGCCTCTTCTCCTTGCCCACCTGAACCCCGCCGGCCGCATTGATCTCATCGATCGCCAGCTTGATTCCTCTTTCAGCGTCCCACCCATAAAGGAACGCGGTGGACAACGGAGCGCCGATCACAATCGGCTTCTGGGCCAAGGCAAGGCCTGATGAAAGGATCAGCAGACATACGGCTACCGGTAAAAACAACAATCCAATGGTACGGGTCTTCATTCTTTTCCTCCTTTTGAATGTGGATCTAAAATCAGACCTCGGATCTCACGCACTCGGCCTCTCGAGCCGGTGCTCTTTGATCTTACGCCTGACCTCCGCCAACGGAATCTGAAGAAGAAGAGCAGTCTTTTGAATGTTCCAATGAGTTTTTACCAGCACCTGAAGGAGATGATCCTTTTCGCGCTCCTTGAGGGTTTTGATTTGCATCGCCCTGCAGCTCCACTGGTGTTATGTATAGAGCAAGAGACGTGCCGGGATTCAAAGAAAATCCCTGAAAGGTCAACCGACCGGAATCACTCGTTCTTCAAACCGACCGCTATCCTCCGCTGCCTCTCTTCACCGCAAGGGGATGAAAGATTCTTTCAGGTGTGAGAAAGTTTCTTGCTAGTGCCGCGTCTCATAAATTCTGCATCAAGAAATGGCGATTTGATTTATAGGGCGATGCTTCCTATTTGACCCATTTCCCGGAGACGCGGAAATCCGAAATTCGAATATCGAAGCACGAAACAAATTCAAATGATCAAATACGAATGACCGAAACGGACGGCAGTCTCATAGGCGGGCAGTTTGTTTTGAACTTTGAACATTTGGATTTTCGTATTGTTTCGGATTTCGGATTTCGATATTCGGATTTTCAATTCTCACACCATTGTGAATTTCCAAAATCCAAAACAGAAATTATGGGACGGCGCACCCTTCCGCCAGATCAATCCCGTACCTGCGGATTTTGCTTCTGAGAGTCGGCAGGGAAATCCCCAATAGACGCGCGGCCTGGGTACGGTTCCAGCCGCACTGGGAGAGAGTGGTCCGGATGTGTTCTTTTTCCATCTGGGGCAGGGAGTAATCTTCCAGGCCCATCTGCGTGGTCGAGTGATTCATGGTGAGGATTTTTTCGATCTCCTCGAGGAGAATGACGTTGCTCCGGGCCCGTATCACGGCCTCGACCAGGAGATTTTCCAGCTCCCGCACATTCCCTTTCCAGGCGTGCGACTTCAACCGTGCGATCACGCCCTTCTGGAGTTTGAAGACCTGGGTTCCCAGCTCAAAGTTGATCTTTCTGAGAAAATGGTTCACCAGGTCCGGGATGTCCGAAAGCCTGTCTCTGAGCAGGGGCGCCTGGATGGTGACCACCCGCAGCCGGAAATAGAGGTCCTCTTTGAATCTTCCCTGCTGCACGAGTGTCGAGAGGTCCTTGTTCGATGCCGCAATGATGCGGCAGGAGGACTTGCGCGTCTGCTGACCGCCCACGCGCATGTATTCCCTTCTCTGGAGAAATCCGAGGAATTTTCCCTGGACGTTCAGGGGCAGTTCTCCCATTTCATCCAGGAACAGGGTTCCCTTGCCGGCAAGTTCTATCTTTCCGAGCTTGGTATGATTCGCCCCTGTGAAAGCGCCCTTCTCATGTCCGAACAACTCGCTTTCCATAAGGCTTTCCACCACGGCGGAGCAGTCCAAGGTGATGAAAGGCTCCTTGTCATAGAGGCTGTTGCGGTGGATCACTCGGGCAATGAGTTCCTTCCCGGTTCCTGTCTCACCCTGAATGAGAACCGTAGCCCTGTTCTGAGAGAGGAGACCGATCATCTTGAAGATGCCTCGCATCTGCTTGCTCTTGCCTATGATGACATCCGCGTTGGGCGTCTCGCCTTTTTCCGGCGGCGGGGTCTCCCGATCCACTGCCAGGACGCAGATGGCCCTGTTGACGGTCCTCTCCATCTCTTCCGCATCGAGAGGCTTGTGGACATAATCATAGGCGCCGAGCTTCATGGCCTGGATGGTGGTCTCCATGTCATGAAACGCGGTGATCATGATGATTTTGCTCTGGGTTCCCTGTTTCTGCATCCTGCTCAGCAGATCCAGGCCGCTCGTGTCAGGGAGCCGGATGTCCAGAATCACCACGTCCGGCGTATGACGGCTGAAGAGGGACATGGCTTCCTGACCGTTGCCGGCCTTGAACACCTCATGCCCTTTTTCAACAAGGAACATCTCCAGCGTTTCCTGGATGCTCACCTCATCGTCTACAACGAGTATCTTGGTCATGCCTGTCCTGATGGAAGAATAATGGTAAAGGAAGCCCCTGCCGGCGGGACGCTGCTTACCTCCACATCTCCGCCATGTGCTTCAGCAATTCGCTTGATGATGGCAAGCCCGAGCCCGGTCCCTTTACTCTTGGTGGTGAAAAAAGGCCTGAAGATCTCCTGCCGGTCCTTCTCCAAAACGCCCGCACCTTCATCCTCGACCGTAATGCGGGTTTGCGGATTCCCTCCGTTCCTGAAAAAACGGGTTCTTATCCGGATCCGGCCTTCCATTGGCGAAGCCTCTATTGCGTTGAGCATCAAATTGATCAGGGCCTGGCTCAACCGTTCGCCGTCCGCGTGGATCAGCGGAACGGCAGGATCCAGGTCGGTTACAATCGCGATCTTTTCCGCCGAAAGCTTCGTGTCCAGGAGTTCTTCGCAGGAGATCACGAGATGATTGACGTCCACCGGCCCGTACTCCATCCGGAGCGGTTTTGCAAAATCGAGGAGCTGGCTCAGAATGCGCTCGAGCCGCATCACCTCGCGAACGGAGATATCGATCCTACGGGCGTCGTTTCCACGAAGTTTTGGATGATTCTGCAGGATCTGGAGATTCATTTTTACCGCAGAGAGCGGGTTTCGGATTTCATGGGAAAGAGAGGTGGTGATCTGGCCGATATAGGCCATCCTTTCCGCTTCCCTGACCCTCTGCTCCATCTGGAGTCGCTGCGTGATATCCCGGCAGATGCCGATGCTGGACAGCCTGTTCTCGTAATGGGTGTTCTTGGCGAGAATCTCCGTTGGGAACATTTTTCCATCCTTGGTCAGGCGGAGATACTCGAATGTACGAGGCATCATCGGTTTTTTGGTGAGACTCCTGCGGTAAATGGTAAGGACCTTTCTCCGGTCATCGGGGGCTACGAAGAGGGAGAATTTCCTTCCGAGAACCTCTTCCAGCGTGAAGCCATGCATCTGGCAGTACGCCTGGTTCGCAAAGACGATCACCTCTTTCTGTATGACGAAGTAGCCATCGGTGATTTCCTCGACAAGCCCCTTGTATTTCAACTGCGATTGCCTCAGCTCGCGGGTTCTCGTCTTCACCTTTTCTTCGAGCAGCCGGTTCTGCTCCAGGATTCTCTCTTCGTGCATCTTCTGGAAATGGTCGCTGAACCGGTGCGTGGTATAGGAAAGGCAATGATTCACCTTCGTCACCTGCTCCAGAAATTCCTCATGGGTGCAGTCCCGGGCCAGGAGGGGTATGGCAATAGTCCTGTAGAGTTCGAAGGCCTTCTGCACGTCAGAGAGGAGAAAGCCGGAGCCGAGGCGAAGGCGGATGATCTTGTCTATGAAAAGATCAATCGGGCCGTAGTCATCGTGAAGGAGCAATTGGAAGTTGGCTTCAAACGCTCCGGTGCATGTCCCATAGAGCTCTTTTCTGGGCCTGCGGGCGTATTGTTCGCCTACCTGGGTACTAAGCCGGTCCACCCACTCGTGAATTATTTTCGCCCTGTACTTTTCTCGAAAATCAAAGAGAGAGAAGGCCATGTTTCAGGATCGAAAAAGGTTTTCTAAGCAACGATGAGGAGTGTTTGTTTGTGAGATGAGGAAATTACGAACAAAATCAGACTCAGCTTGAGAAGTATGGCTTAACGCGGTTGTGGATGTCAAGAAGATTGCCTGGAAGGCTGCTGCATTATCCTGGATCTTGGGTCCTGTATCCTGTATTCTTCATCACGGATCCTGTATCGGGTGTCGTTCATCGTGTATCTTGCATCCTGTCTCCTGCGACCTGATTTCTTGACTTAACCGATGTTGTGATTATAATTGGACATTTCCGATTGGGACTCCTGAGTCAGGAATCGAGGAAAAATGCCGGGTAAAGATTATTACAAAACATTGGGCGTTTCCAGGAATGCTTCTGCCGAGGAGATGAAGAAGGCCTACCGAAAGATGGCCATGAAGTATCATCCGGACAGGAACACCGGGGATAAAGCTGCCGAGTCCAGGTTCAAGGAAGTCAATGAGGCCTATGCTGTCCTGAGCAACGCGGAGAAGCGCAAGCAATATGACATGTTCGGCGCTGAAGGCTTCGAGAAACGTTTCAGCCAGGAAGATATCTTCCGGGATTTCGACCTGGGAAGCATCTTCAGAGAATTCGGCTTCGGAGGAGGAGGCCGGTCCCAGAACATATTCAACCAGTTCTTCACAGGGGGCCAGCATGGCAGATCCCCATTCGGCACTGGACAGGGGCCGATGCACGGCCATCGAAGCGAACGTGGCAGGGATCTTATATACGAGCTCAACTTGAATCTGGAAGAGGCTGCCGTTCCTACCTCCAAAGTGGTTTCCTACCAGTCAAACGGTCATCCTGAAACGGTCTCCGTGAAAATACCGGCAGGGATCTCCTCCGGAAAGAAGCTGAGGGTCCAGGGAAAGGGACAGGCCGGGAGTCGAGGCGGTCCCAATGGAGACCTGTATGTGCAAATCAAGGTGCTCGACCACCCTGTCTTCAGAAGGGAGGGGGACGACCTGTACATCGACAAGGAAATCAGGTTTTCCGAGGCCCTTTCAGGCACCGAGATCGAAGTTCCCACAATAGACGGCAAGACACTCCGGCTGAAGATTCCGCCGGGAACGCAGTGCAATGCAAAGTTCCGACTCCGCGGCTATGGCATGCCGCGCATGGGTGGCAGCGGCCGGGGCGATGCATATGCGCGCGTCTCCGTATCCGTTCCCACAAAACTGACCAAAAAACAGAAGGCCCTGCTCAAGGACATGGAAGAGGCAGGGCTGTAAATGAAAGCTCTGGCTGTATTCTCCGGGGGCCTTGACAGCATGGTCGCCGCCGCACTCATGAGGTCCCTGGAGATTGAAGTTCTCGGTCTTTTCTTCGAGACCCCCTTCTTTTCTTCTGAAAAGGCCAGAAAATCAGCCGAGTCAATCCGTCTCCCTCTCAAGATCGTCGATATCACCACCATCCACCTGGACGTTGTGAAGAACCCACGGCATGGGTACGGGGCCAATATGAATCCCTGCATCGACTGCCACACCCTGATGCTTTCCCAGGCAGGTCGGATGCTGGAAAGCGAGGGTGCGGATTTCATATTCACAGGAGAGGTCCTCGGCCAGAGACCCATGTCCCAGCATAAAAGAGCATTATCCCTCGTTGCCGCAGGCAGCGGCTTCGGAGGGCTCGTTCTCAGGCCCCTTTCCGCCAGGCTCCTGCCACCGACCATGCCCGAACTCAAAGGGTGGGTAAAGCGGGAGAGCTTGCTGGATCTTTCCGGCCGGTCGCGCAAGCCGCAGATGGCCCTTGCGGACGGATTCGGAATCCGGGAATATCCCTCTTCGGGAGGGGGATGTCTGCTCACCGACGTGATCTTTTCCAGGCGACTGAAAGATCTTTTTTCCTCGAAACCGGATGTCAAAGTTCGCGAGATAGAACTCCTGAAGATCGGTCGGCATTTTCGTGCGGGACCTCAAACCAAGCTGATAGTTGGAAGGAATCAGAAGGAAAACGAAAGGATATGCAGTCTCGCCTCTGAAGAAGATCTGCTCTCGCACACGGTTTATGTCCCGGGGCCTGTGGTGCTTGCAGTCGGAGAGATCTCAAAGGAGATCGAAGACCTCGCCGTGGGTTTGACGATCTGCTACAGTGACGCACGAACCCCCACGCCCGTCGAAGTAAGGATATTGCGAAAAGGAATGGAAAGAGCGCGGACAGAAATACCTCGGCCCAAGGATCATTTCAGACGATTCATGATCGAGTAAACAATCCGGCCACAGAGGATCCGGCTTTAGCATAAGCCTTCATGGATGCTGCCGGTTAAATTCGAAATCCGAATTTCGTGCTTCGGATTCTGATGCGCGACGCTACAACCGCAGAAGTCGGGCCATAAAGGACTTGCCCTCTATCTCCTTCAGTTTTGCACGGAGATCCCGCATCTCATTCTCAATGAAGTCGATGTCGACTTCTACTTTGACCCTTCTCTCCTCAATCTTGTGCAATTCCAGCCCCAGGTCCATGAATTCGATCTTCTCTGCCCGAGGCAGGTCGTCTCTCCTCAGGGCTTCGATCCTTTGAGAGACCCGTTCCTTCTCACGATCGATCTCCCCCATGTTTTTCCGGCAGGAAAGCAGTTGGGCTTCCAGCCTCGCAATGCGGTTCACGAACACTTGTTCCCGATCCATTGACCAGAACAGGTAGCCGAAGGCAAGGGATGCAACGACCGCGAGCAGGACAAGGGCTGGGATGAGCTTTCGCAAGAGAGAAGAGATCAGGGATGTGAGGCGGTATACCACCATCGAAGAGGCTTTTCTCGACTGATGAGCGGGCAATCGTCCTTCTACTCTGCCCACTATCGCATGAACCGCAGCGGTCAGGTTCCCAATCCCGAGTTCAAGTTCTCCCCCGAGGTCGCCGTCCCCGCACTTTGCCCGGGTGTCCGGCTGAGGATTTTGCAGCTGTTTGACCCTTTTCTGAAGATCGGATACAAGGGGCCCTGTTTCCGATTCCTTCTCCCACTTTCCGGGGAATTGGCTCTTTAGCGATTTGATTTGCTCCGGTAGCGCCTGAAGTGTCCGGTCCATCTCGCGGCCCACTTTTTCCAGTAATGGCGGTTCGCTGAAAAACTTGTTGGCCATGCTCAGGAGGAGCGCCCCTTGTCTCAGCTTGGCCAGACTCCCGAGAGCTTCGTAATGGTCGTTATCCATGGTCTCAACCTCTGCTCGGCGGAGGATAGGAGAAACAGGGTATAAGTGTCAAGGGGATACGAGACGATACGAGACGATCAGAATCACCAGGATGAAAGAGTCGGCAAGCAGGATAAAGGATGCACCTGCAAGTGGAGAACCGAATCTGCCCGGCACGCTGGAGACCCTGCTACAAACAACCAGGTATCGGCCGCTTGGATGCGGGATTATCGTATCAGATTTCTCTGCTCTTCGTGCTATACTGATACAGAATCATCCTTGACCTCAAATCCAATTTGTAAAAGGTGTACCCATGGCCAGGGAAACAGGCGTAATTGAAGAGGTCGTCGGCGAGAAGGCGATGATCCGCGTCATGAAGAGCGGTGCCTGCTCTTCCTGCTCTGAAAAGGGCTCCTGCCATATGCGTCTGGGCGGGGAAAAGCCGATAATCATAGACGTGGATAATCATCTGGGCGCCAAACCTGGAGATTTTGTGGAGTTGGCCATACCGACACGGAATCTGCTCAAGCTGTCGTTCGCAGTGTACTTTGTGCCTGTTCTCGCCTTTGTCCTGGCGGCCGTAATCGGCGGGGAATATGGCCATCTCGCGCACTTGAGCCCTGATGCCGCTTCCGTCGTGTTTGGGGGTTCTGTACTTCTCGTGAGCTTTCTCATACTGAAACGGCTGGACCGAAGCATCAGAAAAAAAGGACAGTACTATCCAAGGATGACGAGAATAGTGCCCGGCGGAACCTGCGAGCGGTCCGATTCCTGAAGTGGGGCAGCAGATTGTCTCACCCGCGTCCTTGGCCCGTGTGCAATCCTGTCCCGCGTACTGAATCCTGCATCCTTTTTCTCGGTAAACCTTCCGCGGATCCAAACGTCTAATAAACAGGTTTGGATCCCTAATTCTCAATTCGGATCATCACTTGACTTGGAGGGCGACTATGAAAAGGTCGGTTTTGCTGGCGATTCTCCTTACGATGTCAGTATCTCTCATATCGTGCGCACATTACCCGCCGGACCGTTACAACACCCAAAAAGGCGCCCTCATCGGCGCGGGCGCAGGCGCCCTGCTCGGCCAGGCCATAGGCGGCAATACGGGAGGCACGCTCATCGGGCTTGCTGCAGGAACCATTCTCGGAGGCCTGGTGGGGAACGCAGTAGACCAGGACTACCAGGCGGCAAGGGATGCGGCCCTTTATCAAAAACAGGTAGTCTACTATGATAAGAACGGTTCAGCCGTTGAAGCGATCCCCGGGGCTGTGGATCAGAAAACGAACTGCAACAAGGTGACAAAGCGAGTCTGGAAGGATGGAAAAGTCGTCAGTGAGAGTGTCGAAGAGGTCTGCACTGAATCGGTTCCCGCCCCGCCCCAAACGGTAGTAGTGCAGCCTCAATACGCATACCCGCCCCCGCCCGTCTACATTCATCCTTATCCCTATTATTATCCGTACTATCCATCCATTTATCTTCGCTTCGGATCGCCTTACCGCCACTATCATCGCTGGCATCGCTGGTAAGAAATCCGCCACAAAGGCACCAAGACACAAAGAGAACAGGATTCTTCCTTGGTGTCTTTGTGTCTTTGAGGCAGCTTATTTTCAGGGGATCTTGTAGACCATGGAGTTCACATTCATACCCGCCCCCACGGATGCAAAAACCAGAATGTCACCCGATTGAATTTCATGATCGATGAGACTTCCTCTCCAAAGGAGATCGTACATGGTGGGGAGCGTGGCTACAGAGCTGTTGCCGAGCCACGAGATCGTCATGGGCATGATGTTTTCGGGGATTTGTTCGTGATCGTAAATCTTGAACAGCCTTCTCAAAATGGCCTCATCCATTTTCTGGTTCGCCTGATGGACCAGAACCTTTCGCACATCCCTCAGGGTCATCCCGGCCTTTTCCAGACTTAGTTTAATGACTTCGGGCACTGTCCTTACCGCGTATTTGAATATTTCATGGCCGTGCATTTTCAGGTAGAGCCTGTTCCCATTCCCATTGGTGGACGGGGCGTAGGACTTGTCCAGACGAAGAAGGTAGACGTCCTTGAACGTGTCGGATCTGGTTACATGCGACAGGATGCCGCCTTCTTTTTCCGTTGCTTCAACCAGCGTCGCGCCGGCGCCGTCAGAATATATCATGCTGTCTCGATCATGGGGGTCCGACACCCTTGACAAGGTCTCGGCGCCGATAACCAGGATCTTCTTCGCATCTCCGGATTTGATATAGTAGTCGGCCAGGATCATCCCATGTATCCAGCCCGGACAACCGAAGGGAATGTCGTAAGCAACCGTGTAAGGATTCTTGATCTTCAGCTTGTGTTTCACTCGCGCCGCAATGGTGGGGACTGTGTCGGTAGTCCGGTTGTCTGCCGTAATTTCTCCGAAATTCTGTGCAACAATGATGTAATCCAGATCCTCCCGTTCCATGCCCTCAAGGGCGTGCTCGGCGGCCAGGAATGCGATGTCCGAGGTATTCAGGTCGTCGGTTACATATCTTCTTTCCTGAATGCAGGTGATATCCTTAAACTTCTCAATAATCGAGGCATTTGGATTTCCCAGCGGTTCTCCGCCGGCGTCAAAGAATGAACTTTCCAGAAAATGTTCATTCGGTACTTTCAGAGAGGGGATGTAGCTTCCGGTGCTTGTAATGATCGAGTTTGGCATATGCTCCTGCGCAGTATAGACAGAAAAAGGGCCGGTTCAAGTCGACCTCAGCTGATTTTCAGGCGTGGAATCTCTCTTCCGGTCTTTGCATTGTACAAGAAAAAGCCATCAAATGGATTTTTTTATCAGCGGAGGAGACAATAATCAAGTTTTTCCGATCAGAGGACAGGCGAGTCTCTCGGCCTCTTCTATGGTCTCGGGACGCCATCCGGGTCTGTCATCCTTGTCGATGAGTCTGGCCCGAACGCCTTCCAGGAAATCGGGGTGGCTCAGGATGAATCGGGCCGCATCGAGGTCGGTCCTGAGCACATCCTCGATTGTTCTCCCCTCGTTCATCCGGAGGAGGTTCAAAGTAAGAACCAGAGAGGTCGGAGAGCGTTCGGAAAGCTCTCGAAAGACATCCCGGCAGAGATCCGTAAACACCGAGCATTCTCTGAGCCCTTCCACAATGCCCGTAACCGTGGTCTTCCCGGCAAAATAGTCTCTGACCCATTCGTCCATCAAGGGTTTGGATGGTATCTCCCGCTGGAGGAACGGTTCGATGAGCCTGACGATTCGCTCAGCAGCCTCCCCCCTCTCGGAAGAGACATCCATTCGGCTCTTCTCCAGGACGGCCCGGATTTTCGGGATGTCCCTGGAAGAGGCCATGTGCGTGGCAAGACCTACTCGTACGCATTCCGACCCGATCATCTCATAGCCTGTAAGACCCAGGTATTCAGGATAGCCGGGCGGGCATTTTTGGAACATCCAGCCGGTGGCGCCGACGTCCGGAAAAAATCCGATTCGTGTTTCGGGCATGGCGCTCCGGGTCCTTTCAGTACACACCACTACGTCCGCTCCGGCGCCAAGACCGAGTCCCCCTCCCATCGTGATGCCATCGGCGAGGAGAACGACAGGCTTCGGGAAACGATGGATAGTAAGATCCACCCGATACTCCTCTTCAAGAAAACGGAGACACTCTTCCATCTTTCCATGGGCGACCAGGTGAGCCATCTTCTTCACATCCCCGCCTGCGCAAAATCCCCTCTCTCCTTCTCCATAGAACAATACCAGGTCGACAAGAGGATCCCGCTCCGCTTCCTCCAAGCCTTCTCGGATAAGTTGCACCATTCGTCGATCAAGGCTGTTGACCGCCTGGGGCCTGTTGAGGACAACGGACATTGTCCGGCCTCTTCTTCTGATCAGGACGGGAGCTGTTTCCTTTGTCTCAGACATGAGTTCCTACTATAGAAAACGCTTTCTCTCCTTTTTGTATCCGATCGGCATGATCAGCAGCGGCTCGTGATCAGGGGGCAAAGCCATGATCTCGCTTACCTCCTGATCATGGAAGGCGCCGACAATGCCTGCACCCAGGCCGGTTGCTTCCGCCTGCAGAAAAATGTTCTGCCCCACATGCCCCACCTCCATAATCGCGTAGCGGATGCCCCTTTCGCCGTACTTGCCGCAAATGCGTTTGTACTCAGCGGTGATTACAAGGTGCACCGGCGCCGCAGCCATCCACGTCTGTCCGTATGAGGCTTTTGCCAGGTCTGACCTTATGTCTCCTGCCGTCCTGAGGTACACCCCATGGTTCAAAGGCTCATAATGATAGATGCCCGCTCCCAACCTTTCCACCCCTCCGTCTCCCACAGCGGCATAGACATCCAGGGGGTAGAGCGCGCCGCCCGAAGGCGCAGTCCTCTTCTCTTTTCGCTCATCCGTTATTCCCTGAGCGGCCCAGCAAAGCTGTGAGAACTGTTTCAGCTCGATAGCTCTTGTCAGGAAGGAGCGAACAGTCCTGCGGGCCAGCAAGCTCCTCTCCAGGGACATGCTTCCATCCGGATCAGGCGGGGGTAGTTGCATATTCTGACATCCTTTCAGGATCAAGGGTAACTTCCTGCGGTTCTGAAATCAAAGATTTTCCACACGGTAATGATTGACAAGGAGGGTGCATTCGGATAATAAGGTCTCGTTTTCAGGCTTTTTTTATTCTGAGAAAGAAACGGAGCAGATCCATGGGCAACGTGGTGGTCATAGGAACGCAGTGGGGGGATGAAGGAAAGGGAAAGGTCGTGGACCTGATGGCCGAAAAGGCGGATCTTATCGTCAGGTTCCAGGGAGGAAACAACGCAGGTCACACCCTGGTGGTCAAGGGCATAAAGACCATCTGCCACCTGATCCCTTCAGGAATTCTTCACGATGCAAAAAAATGCCTGATCGGGAACGGCGTGGTTGTGGACCCGGAAGTGCTGATTCAGGAGATCGACTCCCTGCGGGACAAGGGTGTGGATCTGAACCCGGGCAGGCTCTCCCTGAGTGAGAAGGCCCACCTGATTATGCCCTACCACCGGGCATTGGACGTTGCCAGGGAAGCGGTTAAAGGACAGGCAAAGATCGGAACCACCGGCAGAGGCATCGGCCCCTGCTATGAGGACAAGGTGGCCAGGACAGGAATCCGGGCCTTGGACCTCCTGGAGACCGATGTCCTTGAGGAAAAGATCAGGATAAATCTCGAGGAGAAGAACTTTCTTCTCACGCGATTTCTCAATGCCGAAGCTCTGGAGCTCAGGCCCATTGTGGACGCCTATCTGGACATGGCCGCGATTCTCAGGCCTTACCTTTTGGATGTTTCAGTGGAAATCGATGCGGCAATCCGCGGCGGGAAGAAGATCCTTTTTGAAGGCGCGCAAGGCACTCACCTGGATATAGACCATGGGACTTACCCTTATGTGACCTCCTCCAATCCGATTTCAGGAGCGGCGTGTGCCGGGGCCGGAGTAGGTCCGGACAAGCTTCATCACATCGTAGGCATTGTCAAGGCGTACACTACCAGGGTAGGAGCCGGGCCTTTTCCCACTGAACTGCTGGATGAGACCGGTGACTATCTCCAGCAAAGAGGTGCTGAGTTCGGGGCCACTACCGGACGGCGCAGGCGCTGCGGTTGGCTTGATCTCGTCGCGGTCAACAATGCGGTGAGGCTGAACGGACTTAGCAGTCTTGCCATGACCAAGCTCGACGTTCTGACGGGATTGAAAACATTGAAGATCTGTGTCGCTTATGAATTGGATGGTAAAAGAATCTCTTACGTGCCGGCAGGGCTGAAGGAAATGTCTCGATGCGTTCCGGTATACGAGGACTTCCCCGGGTGGAAGGAAGAGATTTCCGGCGCGAGAGAAATGAGTGAGCTGCCTGCGGCCGCCGGGGAATACCTGAAGAGAATCGAAAAAATCACCGGAGTGCCTCTTTCCCTGGTGTCGGTCGGTCCGGGGAGGGAGCAGACCATCGAGCTGATGAACCCGTTCCAAGGCGCATAGGGCAGAGCGCATGGCGCAAAGAGAAAAGGGCTTCTGAAAGAATCGAGGACCTTCCGAACAGTCAGACGCCACCCTGACGGTACAATCTCACATCTCTCCCTTACGCTATGCGCTTTGCGCCATGCGCTATGCCAAGCGCTTTGCGCTTGAATTCCCGCTTGCACCCACCCCCCGCGCCCTGTAATCTATTCCCATGTCCACCTTTGAGAATCATTATGATGTGATTGTAGTCGGTGCAGGCCATGCAGGATGCGAGGCCGCATTGGCTTCATCCCGCATGGGACATCCCACGCTTCTGCTCACCATCAATCTCGATAATATTGCAGCCATGAGCTGCAATCCTGCGATCGGCGGACTTGCCAAGGGACATCTGGTCAAGGAACTCGACGCGCTGGGCGGCGAAATGGCAAGAAACGCGGATGAGACGGGAATACAATTCCGGCGATTGAATACGAAAAAGGGTCTGGCCGTTCAGGGATCCAGGTCGCAAAACGACATGGACCTGTACAAGAATCGAATGAAGGGGATTGTCGAGAACCAATCCAACCTGGATGTGCGACAGGCCATGGTGGATAGACTCCTGGTGCGGGACCGAAGGGTCTACGGGGTCGAGACCCACATCCACGAGAAAATCCTTTCCAGGACCGTGATCCTTACGACGGGCACGTTCCTGCGGGGTCTCATCCATATCGGTCTGGACCATTTTCCGGCCGGCCGCATGGGAGATCCATCATCAAATCTCTCAGAAAATCTCAAGGAACTGGGATTCGAAATTGGAAGACTCAAGACCGGGACCACCCCGCGTTTAAACGGGAGAACCATCGACTACAGTGGACTGGAGGTCCAGGCCGGAGACCGGAACCCCAGGCCCTTCTCCTTTGCAACCACCAGGATCCCTCTCCCTCAACTCCCCTGCCATATCACTTACACAACCCAGGAGACCCATGAACTCATCCGCAGCGGCCTGGACAGGTCCCCGCTTTATTCCGGAGTCATAAAAGGAGTTGGTGCCAGGTATTGTCCCTCCATAGAAGACAAAGTCATGCGATTTCCAGAAAAGCCAAGGCACCAGGTCTTTCTGGAACCCGAAGGGTTGAACACGGTCGAGGTCTACCCGAACGGGATTCCCACCAGTTTACCCATCGATATCCAGCTCAAGATGGTAAGGTCCATTCCCGGACTGGAAAAGGCCGAAATCCGGCGACCAGGCTATGCCGTCGAATATGACTACGTTGACCCTGTTCAGATCAATCCGAATCTGGAGACAAAACCGATCGAAGGTCTGTTTCACGCCGGCCAGATCAACGGCACATCAGGGTATGAGGAGGCTGCGGCGCAGGGATTCATGGCGGGGGTTAATGCCGTTCTCAAGATCAGGGGGGAAGATCCCCTGATCCTTTCCAGATCAGAGGCGTATATCGGCGTGCTGATCGACGATCTCGTAACCAAAGGAACCAGGGAGCCTTACAGGATGTTCACATCGAGGGCCGAGTATCGCCTTCTCTTAAGGGAGGACAACGCGGATTTCCGGCTCATGGAAACCGGACGTCGGCTCGGCCTGATCCCGGACGAATCTTACGGCCGTTTTCGCAGAAAGAGGGAAGCGGTTGAAAACCTCACGGCGCGTTTGGAGGAAACCGGCCTCAAACCCGAGCCATGGATCCAGGAACGGCTTCAGACCCTTGGGTCTGCGCCGGTCAGGAAGGCGACCACCCTGGCCCAATTGCTGAGGAGGAGTGAAATCTCCTTTGAGCACCTTTGTCTGTTCGATCCCTCTCTGCAAGGGATTGAGGATCTCGTAACAGAGGAAGTCGAGACCAGGATCAAGTATGAAGGGTACATCCGTCGCCAGGAGAAACAGGTGGAAAGCTTCAGCCATCTTGAAAGCAGGAGACTTCCTGACGGGATCGATTATCAGAACGTGTATGGACTTACCCGTGAGGTGAGGGAGAAGCTGAACCGGGTGAGACCTGTTTCCCTCGGACAAGCCTCCCGCATTTCAGGAGTCACTCCCGCGGCATTGATGGCTATCCAGATCCACCTCAAAAGGAAGCACACCTGACTCAACTATGCGGCTGCTGTTCCCTGATGCTGTGCCTCATGCAGAAGAAGGCCACAAGGATTGCCATGATGGGGGAGAGGTACAGGGCCAGAGCGAAGAAGATCATTACTTCATTCTGAAACGCCATGACCTCATCCATGGGAATGGCGATCCGGACAATCCTGCCTTTCTCCTGCAGAAGCAGCGCAGTGTAGAGCATCTCCACCTCCAGCGTGTCGCTGTAGCGGGAGGATGTGCCGATCCCCGTTCGCAGGGCTTCCTGAATTTCAGGCCTGTCCAGGTGCGCTCCAGTCACGACGGACGCCTTGTCCGATTCTCCGATCACCCTTCCGTCCTTATCGATGATCGTGATGCGGTATCCGGAGGCCTCCTGATAATCCCTGCAAAATGAATCCGGCAGGTCGGGCGACTCGGAATCGGGCAGAGCCCTTGCCACAACCTTTGCAAAGACCAGGGCATCTTTCTGCAGATGCCCCTGGAGCCTCTCTTTCAGTTTCCACTGCGAAAGGAAACCCACTATCGTCATGAGTACGACCAGCAGAATGGAATAAATGAAAAATTGTTTCCAGATCCTTTCGAACGTGACCATAGCGTCCTCCTAAAGGATCCACCGGATGGGAACATAAGCCAGGATCCCTGCCGTGAGCGGGGTCATGATCCAGCCTCCGGAGATCTTCATGAGCATCCTGAACTGAACGGTTCTGACGTCCCCCACGAGTCCGATGCCGACGACCGCCCCGACAACTGCCTGAGATGAGGAGACAGGGACGCCGATCTGAGTGAAGATGTGCAGCGTCAGAGCCGCCGCAAGAACGGCTATGAGAGCGGAAAACGGGTCAAGAGGGACAATGCCCTTTCCGACGGTCATCATGACCTTCCTGCTGTAGGTGAGCACGCCGAAAGCGATGCTCAAACCGCCGATCAGCGCGGCTGTTTCGCTGGTGAGAATCCCTGCGCCCACATAGACGCCCGTCACATTGGCCACATTGTTTGAGCCGAGGCAGTACGCCCCGTAAGACCCTGTCACCAGGATCCCGGTGGAGTAGATAAGGTTTCGCGTGGTGATTCCGACGGCGGAGCGCTGCAGCAGGAAGTAGAGAATCCGGTATAGCGAATAGCTGATGGTAATACCGGCTATGGGGGTGAACACCCAGCAAACCACAATCTTGTACAGCTGGGAGAAATCCGCTGTCCCGGAGATGATACCCGCTCCCAGAATTGCCCCCACTATTGCCTGAGAAGCGGATGCAGGCACCGCCAGGATGGTGAGAAGCGTCATGGTCACGGCCGCGGCCAGGGCGCAGACGAAGGCCTCCATGGGAAGAACGGTCGAGAGCTCTCCCACTGTTCTCATGCATTTGGGGCCTTCCAGGATAGCTCCGACCAGGACGAAAAATGCGGTCAGCAGGATGGCGGTGCGGTAGCGGACAGTGCCGGTGGCAACCCCCGTTCCAAAGATGTTGGCGGAGTCATTCGCCCCCAGGCTCCAGCCCAGAAAAATACCGCTTAGAATCGTCCACATGGAGTGTCTTCATCTCGACCGGCGGAGTTCTTTTGAAAAAGACCCGGAAGCGAACGGGGTTCTTCACGCGTGAGCATCATCTCATGCTCACATGGATGATCTGGAGATGATCGCTGGCATCCTCGACCATGTCGCTGATCATGGTCAATCCTTTGATCATGTCCGACAATCTTTTCCCCGTCCAGAAGTCGCGAATGGGAATCCGGTACGCCTCACCGAAGATGGCCGCCTTGAGGTCGTCGATCTTCTTTTCGTAAATTCGGATGGCGAGCATCTTTTCACGGGGGTCCTGTCCTTTGACAACGGCTTCATAGGTGAAAAGGAGCATTTCGCTCATCCGGAAATTTAACAGGGCGACCCTGGTGCAGTCATCTTTCAGCTGTTCAGGGAGTTCCATATTCAGCCCGAGAGAGGCGGCATCTTTGACGAGTCCCAGCACCTCATCCACGATCTCCACGAATTTGCACAAGTCGGGTCTGAGGTAAGGCAGGAATGCGCCTTCGTAAATGTGGGACACCACCTCTCTCCTGATTGAATCCCCTTCCCGTTCGAGGTCGATGACATCCCAGAACAGCTCCCTGTCCTGTTTTTCCAAAGCCGTCCTGAAGATTTCACAGGCGGAACAGAGGAGTTTGATCTGTCTCCGTATGTCGTCAATGACGTCCAGTTCCTTCTTTCCCTGGGAGAATATTTTTCTAAAAACCATGATCTCCCCTCGCCCTCATGATCAGCTCTGCGGCCATCAGATCCAGAAGGGACACCAGCCCCTTGACCTTTCCCTGCTCGCAGATGAAGACCCTTGCTATGTTTGACTTCTCCATCAGTGTGGAAACTTCCTGGAAATCCATTCCCCCGTCCACGCAGATGATGGGCCTCGAGGCAATTTCCGCGACCTTGACATTCTTCGGATTCAGCCCCTTTGCAAGCACCTTGAAAACAACGTCCCTTGCGGTGACCACGCCGTCAACGGAGTCCCTTCCGTGCCCCAGCACCACCAGAGAGCGAATCCTCCTGTTGACCATGGTCTCCACGGCATCATAGACCGACCCGTTCTCATCGATGGTTTCGATCTTGGTCGTCATGAACTCGTCCACTCTCATCACTCTTCCCCCCCCATTTGTCCATGATTATTCATGTTTCCTATAGCCGTGCCGAGTATAGCAGGAAGAGGAATATTTTTCCTCAAGGAAATTAAGTGAGCGGCCGCCCGCACTTGACCGGCGTCATGCTTCTCAATTTTTATCCATGCACTTGACTGAGATGCCAGGGTCAACTACTCTTCAGGGGGGAGCGGCCAACTCATCCTGACAGGGCATTTCTCGCCCCGTGAATTCCTAAGGAGTCTCGTTTTCTTTACAGAAGCATGAACTTGTTCCTCCCATCAGCCGAGGGTCTCATCCTGACCGCCGCCGCGCTCATCGGTCTATACATGGCGGTAAACATCGGGGCCAACGATCTGGCCAATGCCATGGGCACCTCCGTGGGGTCGGGGGCTTTGACGCTAAAAGGGGCCGTCGTCACGTCCATGTTCTTCACCCTCCTCGGGGCGATCCTTGCTGGCGGCTATGTGAGCAACACCATCAGGAAGGGGATTATCGATCCCACGCTGCTGGCCGGGTCTCCGGAAAAGCTGCTCCTGGGCATGTTCACAGCACTCCTTGCCGCGGGGATCTGGGTCCATCTCGCCACCCATTATGGGATGCCGATCTCCACAACCCACGCAATCGTGGGCGCTGTGGTAGGCTTCGGCGTTCTGGCCGTGGGGCCGGGGGCCGTCTCCTGGGGAAAGATGGTCTCAATCGTTGCAAGCTGGGTGGTCTCTCCGGTTGCAGGAGGATTGGTGAGCGGGACCATCTACATCATGATCCGGAGGAAAATCCTATCGTCGGACTTTCCTTACAAGGCAACACAGGCCTATGCTCCCTGGCTCCTTTCAGCTGTCTTCTACGTCATCGTCCTTTCCATTGCTGCAGAAGGGTTGAGAAACCTTCCCCTGAGGCTGAGCTTCTGGCAGACCCTCCTTCTTTTTCTCCCTCTATCCATGTTTGCCGGCATCGGAGGCAAGATCCTTCTTATGCGCCTTGGCGGTGTGGGATGCAGATGGGTCAAGGGGACGGACATCGAGAAGGTAAACTGCGTCTTTTCCTACATGCAAATCGCAACCGCATGTTATGTGGCCTATGCCCACGGCTCCAATGACGTGGCCAATGCGGTCGGCCCCCTGGCCGCAATCTACTCGATTGTAAAGACCGGCACCGTAAGCATGTCGGTGGAGGTACCGATGTGGATGCTCGCCATGGGAGGGATTGCGATTGGAGGCGGTCTATTGGTTTTGGGCGGCACGGTTATGGAGACGATAGGAGGGAAGATCACCGAGATCACGCCGGTCAGAGGGTTCTGCGCTGAATTCGGTGCAGCTACGACCATTCTCGTATGCTCGCACATGGGGCTGCCGATCTCCACGACCCACGTGCTTGTGGGCTCTGTTATCGGGGTGGGATTCGCAAGGGGCATGGGCATGCTGGATCTCCGGGTCGTTCGAAACATCGTTTCTTCCTGGCTCACGACCTTGCCGTTTACAATCGTTCTTGCCATGATCTTTTATTGGGTGCTCTCGAAGTTTCTTTTTTAACTGTACGGGGAGTGCCATTTTTAAAAGGTTCGGTGGTCCGGAGGTTCGTTGTGTATGGCTGGACGTTGGTTGTAAAGAGACAGACTATCCGTCGCGGGCCACTAACAACCCACAACCATCAACCCGCGATTGACCGAGTGTTCCTTGGTAGGGCGTTTTCCGCAAACCTGTTGCGTGTTGCCTGTTACGTGTATCGTCATGTTCTTCCTGGATGGAGGTGATCTCATGCGCAGTTCCCTGATGTATCTCTTCTACAAATCCCCTTTCGAGAATCTCAAGCGGCACGCGGACAAGGTTCATGAATGTGCCAAGATGTTTTCAAAGGCGGTCGCATGCCACATCGACAAGAGATGCGAAGATTTCGACAATCTTACAGACCAGGTGGCGAAGCTGGAGTCCGAGGCCGATGCGATCAAGAGGAACATCCGGGGACACATGCCGCGGGGGATACTCATGCCCGTGGACAAATTCGCCTTTTTCATGTATCTGCGCGAGCAGGACAAGGTTCTGGACGCAGTGGAAGAATCTCTGTACTGGCTCTCCTATCGTTCTGAGGGCGTCGAAGATCAACTGGGAGAGGATTTGAAGCATTTTGTAAACTCGGTTGTTCCCGCTATCGAGATGCTCTCACCGTTGGTGGGATTGGCAGCGGATTTCTTCAGATCTCCTTTCAAAGAGAGGAGAGAGCAGCTCAAATCTTTGATCCGTGACATCCGGCAGCATGAGCACGAGGCCGATCAATATGAAAGGGATCTGATTCACCAGATCTTCAAGAAGGTCAGGGACCCTCTGCAGGCATTCTTTCTGATAAGACTGGTGGAAACGATAGGCTCCATCGCCGATCACGCGCAAAACGCCTCCGACATGATGCGCGCGATGATTGCAAAATAGGTGTTCTCTAGTCCATATACCTCTTTTGCAGCTCCTGCCAGTAAGGTGATGCCATCAGTTTCAAGAGACCGCCGTTGAGCATTTCCAGCAAAAAGGTGTCCTCCTTTCTGACTGCATAGCCGAACTGCTCATCCGGCATGCCGAAACCGCCGACAATCTTCACCGGCTTGTCTTTCAGTGAATCCCTCAATGCGACATCGGACATCGCAGCCGCCGTGACCCTGCCGCTCAGCACCTCTTCGATGGCGGCCGGAGCGGAGTCATAATAGACGAGCACGGGCTTCTTCCCGGCCCTCACCACGACGTTGTCTTCGATCCACTCCGCTTCACTGGTCCCCCTCAGCACCGCAAGTCTCCCGCCCTTGTCCATGATCTGCTCCGCTGTCAGGCTGGAGCCCTTTCCTGCGATAATGACCTTCCTGATCGACCAGTAAGGAATTGTGAACCACACCTTCTCCTTGAGCTCCCGCGTGATGCTCATTCCGGACGCCACCAGATCGATGCCCTTTTCGTTCAGGCAGGAGACGACGCTGTCCCATTCCGTGGGTTCATGTCTTAGCCTGAAGCCCATATTTCGAGCAATCCATTCGATCGCTTTGATGTCGAACCCATCGGGATTTCCCTGGTTGTCCACGTAGGCAAACGGTGGAAAGTTGGAATCGAACCCATTGACATAGATTCTCTCTTCTGCCCGAGCCGGCCCCGGGAAGGAAATCATCAGCGCGACTGCGAAGAGACACAAATAGATCTTCTCGGCCATAAAAAATCCTTTTCTCACCAGATAAAGAATCCGGGCCGGAGTAGCCGGCTTTGACCTGAGTCCAGAGAGCATGTTCGGTCAGCCTGCCCTCGTCAGCTGCCCTGAAAATCGCTGGAGGAGTATAGGACAAGGCCTTTTCCATGTCAAAAGGACAATAAGGGTTCGCACCGTCAATATTTAATCGATTCTCTCTTCCGCCCGACTTCTCCGAGAAGGTAAGCGTACATCCCACCACAACGACAAGAAAGCCGTTCACCCCGAGGTATCAAAGGGTGAACGGCTTTTTAACGGCATCGTGTTTTTTGCTGATAGTTCTTGACTCTAAAAATCCTAGCTTTATTGCCAACTCTTTTTCTGCGCTATGCTCTATGCGCTATGCTCTATGCGCTTTTGCGCGCTGTGCTCTATTCTCTGCAGGCGGCTGTAGCAGATCAGCCCGCACTGGAGGCAGCGGCCCGCCTCTTTGACAGCCTGCTCTTCCGAGAACCCAAGAGCGATTTCCGCGGAGGGATCCCCAATGCGATCCTCCGGGGATAGCTCCGGCATCTCCTGCCTCGGTATTGTGGACACGGGCTCCAGTTTGTCCAGCGTCAGAACCCGCGTGGCCCTCCGGATCATCGTGGAAGGCGCATTCATGTCCTGCCCGGTCAGGAAGCGGTGGACGGAGTTTGCCGCCCTCCTTCCTGCGCCGATCGCCTCCACGACTGCCTTGTAGTCGCTTCCTGCCTCTCCGGGCCGGAAAATCCCGATGTCTTCCATTGCAAAGGGCCCCGGATAGGGAGCTACCGTTTCCCATCCCGCTATTTCCTGCTCTTCCATGCGGGGGATGTATATCAGTTCGGGAAATCTCCCGGCGCCGATCATGAGGGCATCCACATCCAGGATCTCTTCCCCTTGCCTGTCCGCCCGGCTGCTTCTGATCGATACCTGGGTCAAATCGCCGCCCGTGCCCAGCATTTTGGTCAGCGCGCTCTCAAAGAAGAACACAACGGACTCTTTTTCAGCGCTCATGATCTCCTCATCCGAATAGCCGCTCCGCTCCTTGGACTTTCTAAGAACCAGATACACCTTCTGCGATCCGGCCTGAAGGGTCAATCTGGCCGCATCCAGGGCGGCTTTTCCTCCACCGAGGATCATGACGTTCTTGCCTGCCGCCTGTTTGTTGGCCCCCTCCCGGTGTTTCAACAGGAAATCCACCAGCAGCTGTACGCCGGGGAGCATCTTCAAATCGCCGTCTTTTTCAGACATGCGGGTATCCCATCCTCCGGTTGCGACAAAGACGGCGGAGTTTCCCTCCTTGAGAAGAGACTCGATGGTGAAATCCTTTCCGAGCTTCTGGTTCAGATTGGCCTTGACGCCGGCGTCCAGGATGCCGTTGATTTCCCATTCCAGCGCTTTTCTGGGGAGCCGGTTTTCAGGAAGACCGGCGTGGAGAAGTCCCCCGAGTCTTTCGGTCCCCTCATACACCGTACTTTCATGACCCAGACGATTCAAATAATACGCGGCCGTCAGCCCTTCCGCACCGCCCCCGATCACTGCAACCCTCTTCCCTGTTTCCGGTCCTCTTGGGACATGAATTCGTTGCCCGGAATTCATCTCGTAATCGGCCACAAAGCGCTTGAGAGGATTGATCGCCACAGAGTTATCCACCAGGTTGCGGCGGCAGTCGAACTCGCAGGGATGAACGCAGATCCGCCCGCAGACAAGGGGGAAGGGATTGGTCTCCTTGATGATCCGCACCGCCTCGCCGAATTTCTTTTCCCTGATCGCAAGGATGTACGCGGGGATATCTATCCCCGCCGGGCAGGCCCGTTGGCAGGGCGCCGTACACTCGTCCGTGGTGTACTCGGCCTGTATGCGCCTGGTGTTGGAGGTCAGCGTGATGATTCCCTTGGGACAGACTCGCTCGCAGGTTCCGCACCCGGTGCAGCGCTCCACATTGACCACAGGCAGATGATCGGGCCCCATGCTGAGGGCGTTAAATGGACATGCCCTCACGCATGTTCCCAGGCCGAGGCAGCCTATGGGGCAAACTTTGGATCCTCCGCCAAGCAGGGCAGCGGCACGGCAATCCATCACCCCGTCATAGATATATTTCAGATCCGCATCCTGGGTGCCGTAAGTGCAGCCCGGGCTTGCAATGTCCGGTTCCCGCGCTTCGAGCTTCACGCCCATGATCGCCGCAATCTCTGCCGCGATATCGGGTCCCCCTGCCACACAGGAAGAGGGCGATGCCGTTCCCTTCACTATGGCCTCTGCGTTGGCGCCGCACCCCGGCTTCCCGCACCCCCCGCAGTTCGCGCCGGGCAGTGCACCCGTTACCGCTTCCACCTTTGGGTCCACATAGACATAGAATATCTTGCTAGCCAGTGCCAGACCGGCGCCGCAGAGAATCCCCAACCCCCCCATGATCAGCAAACCGGAAATCATGTTTTCCTCCGGAAAGATGTTTCTCTGGCATGTCCGGTTTTCGGTTTATGCGACCAACCCCCAAAAACCAGAGAAACTTAATGAACCTGATAACTTAATAGAGTATAAACCACACATCCGGAACTTCAATTCAAAACCGTGCAACGGTGCTCGAAGATTCCCGCCGCCGGCGTGGCGGGAGAGATGACCGTTTTTCAGCAATCCTGCTAAGCCATGCCTTTGAACCCGAAGAATGCCAGGGAGAACATGCCGGCCGTGACCAGCCCGATGGCCGTGTCCTGCAATGGTTTCGGCACCCTGGCCAGTTGCACCCGCTCACGAATCCCTGCGAACAGGATCAATGCCAGGCCGAATCCTGCCGCGTAACTGAAAGAGGCCACCAGGGCCTGGATGAAACCGTACTCCTCCTTGATATTGATCAGACAAGCGCCCATCACCGCACAGTTGGTGGTGATGAGAGGCAGGAAGATGCCAAGACCCGCGTAGAGCGCCGGAATGGACTTCTTCAGGAACATCTCCACGAATTGCACAAGTGTGGCGATGACCAGGATGAAGGCCATGGTCCTCAGATACTCCAGCTCGAAAGGCTTGAGTAGAAGCGTTTCCGTGACCCATGTGATCGCCCCTGCAAGGACCAGGACGAAAATGACCGCCATGGCCATGCCTACCGCCGTATCCATGCTCTTGGAGGTCCCCAGGAAGGGGCAGTTCCCCAGATACTGCATCAGGAGGATGTTGTTGACGAAAATCGCACTGATCATCAAAAGGATATAGTCGCTCATCATTTCCTCCGGAGACTATTTCTTTCCCACTATATTCATAAGCGCAAGCATGAGCCCGAGGCATACGAAAGCGCCGGGCGCAGTGACCAGGAATGAAAAGGGTTCGAAAGAAGGCCCGAACACGGGAATGTTATAAAAAGTCCCGTTCCCGAAGACTTCCCGGATTGCAGCCAGGACAGTCAAGGAGATGGTGAACCCGATCCCCATACCCAGACCGTCCAGCAGGGATCTGCTCACCCCGTTCTTGGCGGCAAAGGCCTCTGCCCGCCCCAGGAGGATGCAGTTCACCACGATCAGGGGGATGAAGATTCCCATCTGCAGAAAGAGCGGGTAGGTGAAGGCCTGCATGAGAAGTTCGACTACGATGACAAAGGTCGCAATGACGATGATGTAGCAGGTGATCCTCACGTCCCTCGGGATAACGTTTCGAAGAAGGGAAATGAGCAGGTTCGAACAGACCAACACGAAGGTGACCGCTATTCCCATTCCGAGTCCGCTGTCCACGCCCTTGGTCATGGCCAGTGTCGGACACAGGCCAAGGACCAGGCGATAGGGCGGGACTTCCGCCCACAGACCTTTGGTGAATTCCTGAACGACAGTTTTTGCCATATCCTCTCTCCCTAGGCTTTAACCGATTTTGCCTTTTCGATAATCGTATTCTTGAGTCGCAAGTACACTTCCAAAGCATTCATGACCCCGCCGGCAACCCCTTTCGAAGTCACGGTTGCACCGCTTATCGCGTCGATTTTCCCCCCGTCGGATTTCAGTTTGGGAGGTTCCTTGACGGGAGTGCCTTTGAACTGTTTGGTGAAGGTGGGATCCGACTTGGCCCTAGCACCCAGACCGGGCGTCTCGCTGTGGGTAGTCACCGCGACCCCGGCGATCTGGTCGGTTTCGATATTCACGGCCACGATGAGGCCGATGTTGCCGCCATACCCCCTGCCGAAAGCCTCCATGGCCACCACTTTGACCTTTCCGTCGAATACACCGGGGAAGAAGCTCAGATCCTGCTTTCCGTCCTTGATCTTGAATCGTCCGGCGAGGGGATCGTTGGTCGCACCGGCCAGGATTTCCTGGATGGCCGGTCCCTTCACGAACTTGATCTGCTGGGACTCGATTTTCTCCTGAGTGGCGCCTCGAAGCGTGGCGAGCAGACCGCCGGAAGCGCCGCTGAAAATGACCACCGCTATAAAAAGCTTCAACATCTTACGCATGTTCCAGTTTCCTTCCCAAGGCCTTCGGCCTCATTTTGTCGATGAGCGGACTGGCAAGATTCATCATGAGGACCGCAAAGATCACGCCGTCCACATAAAAGCCCACATTTCTGATCATGACCGTGAGAAAGCCTGCACCCGTTCCATAGAGCAACATGGGAACGAGGTTCACCGGGGAGGTGGAATCCTCGGTGATGAGAAAGAAAGCCCCGATCAGGGTATAGCCGGTCAGGACATGAAAAAGGGCCGGAGCGTACTTGGCCGGATTCGCGGCATGAAAAAGAAATGCGGTGACAAAGACACCCACCAGGAAACTCAAGGCAAGCTCCCACCGGATGGAGCCGCGCAGGATCAGGTAGAGCCCGCCCACGATGAGACCAAGGCCGAAGGTTGTCCCGATACCGCCGGCCTGCTGCCCCATCAGCAACCCGGAAAGGGTGTAATTCTCTGCCGCGGAAGCACCGAAGTATTTGATCGCCGTCAGAGGGAACATGGCCGGGAAACCAAAATCATAGCTTGTCAGGGCTGCATTGAAGTCAATCAGCCTGGACCACGAAAGCATGAGCGCGGCAATTGCCACAATCGGAGGATTCATCGGATTGCATCCTATCCCTCCATAGATCTGTTTCCCCACCAGCACGGCCAGGAGCGTGCCCAGCGCAACGAACCACCAGGGGGCGGTTGCAGGGAGCAGCATGCCGATCAGCAGTCCGATGACCGCAGCATTGCCGTCGCCGATGGTTATCGGCCTCTTCATGGCACGGTTCATGAGGAATTCCCAGATCATTGCAGTGGATATACTGAGCGCAACGACTCTCAGGGCCGGAACACCGTACTGGGAAATTCCGAAAATCACCGCAGGAAGTCCTGCAATCATGATGTCATAGCTCTTTGAAGTGATACTGCTCCCGATGTGCAGGTAAGGGGCATGGGAGCCTACCAGTAACTTTCCGTTAGCCATTTGCGACCTCCGCGGCCTTTTTCCGTTCGCATTCATGTTTTCCCAGCATAATGTATTGAAACAAAGGAATTCGAGCCGTGCAGACATATCCGCACAACCCGCACTCGATGCAGTTCATGAGGTCATAGAGATCAGCCGCCTCCTGGTACAACCCGTTCTCCAGGAAACGGATCAACATGTTTACCTGGACCCTGGAAGGGCAAGCTCTCACACACTCGCCGCAGTTGATGCAATGGGTATCCGACCATTGCTGGATCTGATCCTTTCCCTGCACGAGGATTCCATCCGTATCCCCCATCACAGGCGTCTCTTCCCAGTAGATGGCTTCTCCGGACATCGGTCCTCCCGAAATCAAACGATCGCCATGCCCGGTGCGGATACCCAAGGCTTCCAGCACGTCCTTGACCGGGGTCCCGACTCTTGCCTGCACATGAAAAAAGCTGTGGTCTTTTCCGATGACGGTGAAAACCTTGTTCACCGGAAATTGCCCTGACCCGAAAAGAGCGTTCAATCCGATCACCGCTTCCAGACTCAGGAAGGCGACGCCATCCTCACTCAAGCCCTTCTTCTTGCGCACAATCTCCCTTGCCAGGATGCTGGGGTGCGCGTTCGGGAAGACGGGTGTGACGACCTTCACCTCTGCGCCTGTCTTTTCCGCGACCGAAGCGAGCTCGGCCGGAACCGCGATCACGATGCGGGCCGACCCGGCCAGCCGTCTGAGTTGCTCGACGCCTCCCCTCACCTCATCCGTCCTCCGGTGCAGGAGATACTGGCTCGTCGAGATCAGGATGTCCTTGTCCAGCACCGGGACGACAACGGTGTGAACAGGAGGCTCTGCCTTCAGAATCCGCGCGAGATCGGGTTTCCCCGGAAGAGCGCTCAGATAGGGACCGAGAGTCTCGATGTTTCCTTCCTTGCAGATCCTGACGAATTCCTCGTCCCAGACGTCGGCGGATTCGACCTTTACGGATATGGCCGTAAAGGATCGCCCATAGGTTCCCTTGTAGGGCGAAATCTCAGTGACTGTCCCGGTTACGGGGCTCACAAGAATATCCTCACCGGAGGCGAGCTTCTGACCTGTTCTCACCTTATCTCCGGTCTTGAGCGCAAAAGCCGCCGAGCCCCTGTACAACAGCACCGCCTTTTCCGGCAAAGGGATCTCCCTGATGTCCTTTGCCTCGGTCCTGGAGAGAACCGGGTAGTGCAGCTTGGGGGTGGCCCCCAGATTAAAAAATGATCTTCTCAACATAAATTGGATCCTCCGGATCAGAGAAACGCAAAATAACGTCTACATCATATGGCAGCCCGCGCACTCCACCGGCCCGAGGCCTCCCTCATCGTGGCATCCCTTGCAAAGCTGATGAAACGCGTCAGACCGCTTGGGGGTGTCTTCCCCCTCAGCCGTATGACATTCATTGCATGACTGGGGCTTGGATTTTTCGTCATCCATTTCATGATGGCAATCCATGCATGGGACGGCGTACCCGGTTGAAATCGAATGCTGTTTGTGGTCGAGAAGTACATTTCCCGCCGTGTTCTTCAGCATGACCCGTGGAGGCGGCTCGGGCTTCCTGTCAGGGTAGGCCGCATAGCTGACCACCCCCACCAGGAACAGGACGATGACAATCACATAAGCCAGAAGTCGTTCTTTTCTTGGTTCCATTCTCTCTTCCTTTTCTTGCAAAACTCCGGGCGCCCGCGTTTCCGCGGCCGCCCTATGCTGGGACGCAAATCCTGTTCTTCAAGATAATGCAGGCATAGTCGGAACAACACTCTTCCCGCCGCACGGCAGGACTCCTAAGGCGAGACAAATCGGTAGAATGCATAGCATACTCACCTACGTTTGACAATCCTCTATCTCCTCCCGTGAACCCTTAAATATGGCTGCGCGCAGGTTGCTCAAAAATGCCCAGATGCAAGGCGCCCGAAATCTGAGGAGTGAGGCGTACCTGCAAGTATGTCGCAGCGACGAACGATGAGGGCAACGCCGCAGATGGGCGTTTTTCAGCAACCTGCTAATCGATCGCATCCGAGGGGCAGTTGCCGATGCAGCTCATGCACTTGATGCATTTCTCCTTCACGATTACCGCCGGCTGCTTCTTCTCCCATTGAATGGCTCCAGCGGGACAATTCTTGAAGCAGATGCCGCACATCTTACACTTCTCCTGGTCGACTTCGAACTTGAGGAGCGCTGCGCATCGCTTTGCAGGACACCTTTTTTCAAAAATGTGGGCATTGTATTCATCCATGAAGTACTGCATGGTGGAGAGCACCGGATTGGGCCCTGTCTGCCCCAAACCGCAAAGGGCGCTTTCCTTGATCATGGTGCTGAGCTCCCGAAGCAGGTCGAGATCGGAAGGTTCGCCCTGCCCGTGCGTGATCCTTTCAAGAATCTCCAGCATACGGCGCGTCCCCTCGCGGCAGGGGGTACACTTGCCGCAGGACTCGTCCTGGATGAAATCCATGAAGAACCGCGCCATGTCCACCATGCACGTGCGGTCATCCATCACGATCATGCCTCCGGAGCCCATGATCGCGCCCACCTTCACAATGGATTCATAATCCACGGGCGTGTCGATGAACTCCTCCGGGACACACCCTCCGGAAGGACCGCCGAGCTGAACCGCTTTGAATTTCCTCTTCTTCGGAATCCCGCCCCCGATATCGAATATGATGCTCCTCAGGCTCGTGCCCATGGGCACTTCCACGAGCCCTATGTTGCTCACCGCCCCGGTCAGGGCAAAGACCTTCGTGCCCTTGCTGGTGGCCGTGCCTATGCTCGCGTACCACTCTCCTCCGTTTGTGATGATCTGTGCGATATTGGCATAGGTCTCCACGTTGTTGAGGACGGTGGGCTTCCTCCAGAGACCCTGCTGGGCGGGAAATGGCGGCCTGGGTCTCGGCATACCCCTTTTTCCCTCGATGGAATGCATGAGAGCCGTCTCTTCTCCGCACACAAAGGCGCCTGCGCCCTGGTAGACTTCGATGTCGAAACGAAAGCCGCTTCCCAGGATATCCTCGCCGAGAAGTCCGTACTCCCGGGCCGCCTTGATCCCCAGATTCAGTCGTTTGACCGCAAGGGGATATTCCGCGCGGCAATAAATGTATCCCTGATTGGCGCCGATCGCTTTCGCGGCAATGAGCATCCCCTCGAGAACCGCGTGGGGGTCCGCTTCCAGAACGCTCCTGTCCATGAAAGCCCCGGGGTCGCCTTCGTCCGCATTGCAGAGCACGTATTTCACTTCCCCCGTCGATTTCCTGGCAAACTCCCATTTCATGCCGGTGGGAAAACCTGCGCCGCCTCGTCCCCTGAGACCGGATTTCTTCACCTCTTCCGTGATCTGCTCCGGGGTCATTTCCAGCAGCGCCTTGCTCGCGCCCATGTACCCGTCTCTCGCGATATACTCATCGATGCTTTCGGGATCGATCACTCCCCTGTTCCTGAGGACGATCAGTTTCTGCTTGGAGTAGAAGGGGATGTCCTCCATCGAAGGGATGGTCTCCGCCGATGCGGGCACCTTGTAAAAAAGCTTTTTGACGGGCCGGCCCTTGAGGAAGTGCTCCTCCACCAGATGGGGAATGTCCTCCGGTTTGAGCTTCTGATAGAAGATCCCGTCCGGCTGTACGATCATGAGCGGTCCCTGGGCGCAAAACCCGTTGCAGCCGGTCTCAATCACCCTGATCTCCTGATCCAGCTTCAGCCTGGCGAGTTCCTGCTGGAGAATCCGTTTCACTTCCTGACTTCCCGAAGCGTGACATCCCGTGCCGCCGCATAGAAGCAGATCCGATCGATACGCACTCATTCTTGGCCTCCCGCCCCGATTTCCCGGAGCCGTCAAATCAATATTTCTCTCTCGCAGAGATCGCAGAGAAAACAACTCCTCTCTGTTTCCTCTGTGTCCTCTGTGAGATAAGTCTGTTATTCCGGTTTCATCCTCGCGAGTGCAAAATCCGTCTGGACCTCGCCCAGAAGAATATGCCTCTTGAAGACCTGTCTCATCTTGTTTCTGTCCATATGCTGATAGATCACAGGATCCTGCCCCTGCATCTCCACCGTGACATTCGGCTCACTGCTGCACATGCCCATGCATCCGGATGTGACCACACGAATGTCCTGCCTGTCGGCTGCGGCAAGCTCTTCCAGGAGGGAATCCATGACCTCCCTGCCGCCCGCCGCTATCCCGCAGGTGCCCATGTGCACCGTGATCTTCACGGTAGCCCCGCCCTCCCTGAGAGCGGTCGCCTTTTTGGCGCTTTCCTTGATCCTCTTGAGATCCTCTATGGTCAGCTTGGCCATTTTTTCCTCCTGTTGGCATCAGCCTGAGAGCGGATTGGTCATTGGTATGGCCGCAACCCAAATTCGAATATCGAAATCCGAAATCCGAAACAAATCAAAACGCAAAGGCTCCAATGTTCAAAACAGAAACCCGGCAACCCCTCGTTTTGGTCATTCGAATTTGGATCATTGGATATTGCTTCGGATTTCGGATTTTAGTATCAAGTCCCTTTTTGGATTTCCGCCACGGATTCCCTGATCATTTCGGCCAGGTGCATAATCACTTTCGGGTTACTGATCGGCACGTCATCAAGCTCCCGTTTCACTTCACGCGTATCCAGCCTGAAAATTCCTCCGTCCACCTCATGTGTGTAAAGAAAATCCACATCCGGGTTTCCCATCATCAGACCCGTCAGGGACCCGCCCACATCCCCCATGGGCGCAAGGTCGATGTGGTTCCTCTCGAACGATGCGCGCACCTCTGTTCCCTGCCCCTCTTCCGACTGGACCCGGAATTCTCCGTTGCACCTCTTTGCCGCTTCCTTGAGGAGAGAGAGTCCCAATCCGACTCTTCGCGTGGTTCGGGTGGTAAAAAAGGGGTTGGTGACCTCCTTGAGCAGGTGAGCCGGGATTCCCCGGCCGTTATCCTTTATCCTGATTTCCAGCCTGTTTGCTTTCCTGTCCTCGACGACGCTCACCTCGATCAAAGACGCTCCGGCGCCGAGGCTGTTCTCGATGATGTCCATCATGTGAAGGGAAATCTCCCTCAATTCTCAAGCATCCTCCTGCCGGAGCTCTCCTTCAAGGCCATGCGCACCTCGTTCAGACTGGGGGACTCCAGGAGAAATGTCGTCCAGACACTGCCGATCTCCTCCAGGAAGTGGGCATCCGAGGACGTGACGATCCGGTATCCCTCTGCGCCGGGGAGCGACCCGGCCGCCTCCTCCCTTTTCATGTGGCGCGATATCTCAAGGGCATCGAATTCCAAATCCGGAGGGATGAACCCGAGCTGTGCGATCACGCTGAAGCTCTGCTTGTTCACGTGGGACGCGATGCTGAGACCTCCGAGCCGATGCACCTCGTTTACCACCTCCTGAAGCTTCAGCTGAACCGCCCCGATGAGAAGCCGGTCGTTGAACCCCTCCACCTCGTCGAATTCGTTGGCAACCACCTGGTCGCCGAAGATCTCCGCACGATTTGAGCCTCGAAGATGCCGATAAATGGTCTCCTGCATTGCAAGAGCCTGTTTCTCGGTCTCGAAAAGGGCAAGACTGTGCACCTCCTCCACGGAATTGACCTCCATCCCCGGAAACACGCACAACCCCCTCTCCGCCCCGGCTCTCATGACGGCTCCGACATTTTCGGCCGAATTGTGATCGCAGAGCGCAATGATATCCATCCCGCGCTCCAGGCTCTTCTCGACAATGGCCCGGGGGCTCATCTCCAGCTCTCCGCAGGGCGAAAGGCAGGAGTGCACATGAAGATCCGCCCTGTACTCTCTCAACCCTGAACCCTGCCGATACCGAATTCTCTCAGCCTGCCCGCCAGATCGAAGGCCGAGAGGGAGGTAACCAGAAGAGGAACGCCTTCCTCCTCCGCCTTCTTCTTGGTGTCTTCCTCCGGTTTCCGGCCGTTCACCAGCACGATTGCCGCAAGCTCCCGAAGCACCGCCACTGCGATGATGTTCTGGTGGGACTGGATGGTCAGCCAGACTGCCCCCTGCTGGGAATTCGCCATCACGTCGCTCAGCAGATCGCCGCAATACCCGCCCAGGATCTCCCGCTCCAGCCCCTTTTCTCCGGCTTTGAGTTCCAGATTCAGAACGCTCTTCATCTCTCTCACTTTCACTTGCATTCTCCTTTTTTCGCCATGCGCAGGTAAACGCATTCCCTCATGGAGGAGTTGCCGTCGACCACATCCTCCGCAAAGGTGCGGCAATCCGGGGACCCGCAGGCACCGCACTCCTTCTGGGGAAGGGTCTGCAGCACCTTTTCGATCTGGTCCTGCCGTTCGATCGCCTCGGAGATGGAAAGCCGCTTCCGGGGCGCCGAGGGAGCGCTCTTCTTCTCGATGAAGAACCACCCTTCGTCAAAGGCCTTTTTAATGCTGGAGGTGTTGACCCGCTTCTCGATCCCGTATTTCCGGGTGAGCCGCTCCACGGTCGTTTTGGCCTGGTACTTGTCCGCCACCGTCAGGGGGCCTCCAATGCACCCTTCCGAGCAGGAGCGGAACTCGATGAACTCGATATCCCGGAGAAGGCCCATCTCGATCTTTTCTAGGTACCGAATCGTCTCCTGCATGCCTGAAACAGCCAGAAAGTTGCCATGACCGAATCCTGCCATCTCTCCGCCGCACAACCCCCATGCAATCCCCACCCCGCTCGACTGATGGAGGATGATCTCCTCCTCCACTTCGGCGATGTACTTGTTCACTACGTTGAACACCTCGCTGATTCCCAGAATGCCGTCGAAGTAGGAGTTCTTGAGGAACATGGGTTCCTTCACCTCGATCATCTTGGCCGAGCAGGGCGTGACGTGGTAGAGTCCGAAATCCTCCAGCCTGAACACCTTTTCGCAGTAGAGCCGCTTTCTCAGTTCCCTGGCCGCCAGCTCCCTGGGGGTGATGATGGGAAGAATGTGGTCGAGGAGCGATGGGAAGCGGTATGCGATGAGACGGTTCACCACAGGGCACACGGGAGAGATCAAGGGCCACACGTCCCTTTTCTCTTCCCTGCACTTCTGGATGTAGAGCTCCGCCGCCGCACTGTAGAGCTCGTGCGTAAAGGCCTGATCATAGACAAACTTGAACACCTTTCTAAGAGCGAGAAGGATCCTGTTGGGCGTCGCCTCCGGCCCGAACTGTGCGTAGAGAACCGGCGATACGCTCAGGATGGTGAAGCGGCTCAGGTTCGCCAGATCCATCCCGGTCGTCACAGCCCTCATGGCATCCCTGGGGCAAACCCGCAAACACTCCCCGCAGTCGATGCAGACCCCTTCGATGCGGGCCTTTTCCTTTCGCACCCGAATGGCACTTGTAGGGCAGGCCTTCATGCAGAGGACGCACCCATTGCATTTCTCCTCCACTACCTGCACGTAGTGGAAAGGCCTGTTATTTTCCTCTGCTGCCATCATTGCCGCCGCCTGTCATGAAGCTCATTTTCAGGCAAGTGCCCTCACCTTTTTTGGAATGGATGTCGAGCGAGTCGGCATTCTTCTTGATGTTGGGCAATCCCATGCCGGCGCCGAACCCCCTTTCGCGATCTTCGGTCGAGGCCGTACTGTATCCCTCCTGCAGAGCAAGCTCGATGTTCTCGATTCCCTCACCGTAATCTTCGACCTCCACGTCGATCGAGCCCGTGTCCACTTTCAACCTGAGCTCCCCGTCCCCGCCGTGCATCACCACGTTCATTTCCGATTCATAGGCGCAGATCGCGATCCTTCGAATCACCTCAGCCGGAAAGCCGATGGCCTTGAGGACTCCCTGGACCTGAATGGAGACTTCCCCCGCCCGGACAAAATCCCTTGCCTTGATGGAGAAATTCCGCGTCAGCTGAGGCATGGGCATGAAAGCCCTTTCATGGGGATTTCTTCCCGCGCTCCACCCCCCGCACCCCCTCTTTGAACAACCGTCCGCAGGCGGTAAAAAGGGTGAACGGGGTGGTCATGAGCGGCACGTCATGCATCCGGGCCTGAGCGATCATTTCAGGATCCGGTTTTTTCCCTCTGACCAGGACGACGCCTCTGAATCCTGCAATGACGGCCGTGCGGATCACCTGAAGATTGTTGAGACCGGAGAGCAGCAGAGCCCCCGCCGTGGGCCCGGTAAGGAGATCGCTCATCAGATCGCTCCCGGCCGCTGTCGCCACTTCGGTCTCCAGCTTGTGATCGCCGTAGATGATCTCGGCCTTGAGCAGCTTCTGCACTTCAGAGAGCTTCAAAGGTATGAACCGCCCATCATTCATATCTGTTCAGCACATCCTTTACCCTGTCCGGGGTCATTCCGCCATGCGTGTCGCTGTCCACGACGATCACGGGCGCAAGGCCGCACGCTCCCAGACACCTGACCGCTTCGAGGGAGAATCTTCTGTCTTCGGATGTTGCGCCCACTTCCAGTTTGAACTCCGCCTTCAACCGATTGAGGATTTCCGCTATTCCACGCACATAACATGCCGTGCCCATACAGACCTTGATATTGTGCCTGCCCTTGGGGATCATGGAAAAGAAGGAGTAGAACGTGACGACCCCATAAATGGTGCTTCCGGGAATATTGAGACGTTCTCCGATATACTCCTGGAGCTCAACCGGCAGATACCCTACTATCCCCTGGCATTCTTCGAGCACCGGGATGAGACAGCCCGGTTTCCCTCTGTTGCTCTCGATGATCCGGTCAACTTTGGTCATGGTCTCCAAGGTGAGATCGCTGTTGATCGTCTGGAGTTTCTCAGCTTGCAGCATGTCTTTTTCTCCCGAGCAGAATAGGTCCTATAGGCCCTATATTTCATTTCAGCATTTCTCGATCCGGACGGCGCACACCTTGAACTCCGGGATTTTGGCTATTGGATCCATGGCCGAATGGGTGAGCACGTTTGCCGCGGCTGCCGCATAGTGGAACGGGATGAAAATGGTCCCGTTCACGGCCCTGTCGGAGATCCGGGCCTTGGCTTCGATCGCCCCTCTTCGCGAGGCGACACGGAGCAGATCTCCGTCCAGGATCCTGGCCGAATCCGCATCCCCCTGGGAGATCTCCACGAAGCAGTCCGGGGCGAGATTGTTCAGACCCTCGCTTTTCATGGTCATTGTGCCGGTGTGGTACTGATAGAGAACCCGGCCGGTCGTGAGATAATAGGGGAACTCCGGATCGGGGGATTCTGCGGGCGGCGCCCACTCGATTGCATGAAAGACACCAAGCCCGCATGTGAACTGATCCATGTGCAGGCACGGGGTCCCGGGGTGATCCGTCCCGGTGCAAGGCCAGTGGATGCCCTCCTTCTGCAGCCTTTCGTAATTGATGCCGCAGTAGGACGGGGTCACCCTTCCGATTTCCTCCATGATGGAGCGTCCGTCCTCGAACTTCATGGGGTACCCCAGCCGTCCCGAAATTTTGGAGATGATGTCCCAATCCTCCTTGGCCTGGCCGGGGGGGTTTACGGCCTTTCGCACAAGCTGAACCTTTCGCTCCGTGTTCGTGAACGTGCCTTCCTTTTCCGCAAAGGATGCGGACGGAAGAACCACGTGGGCCATCTTTGCCGTCTCGGTCAGGAAGATGTCCTGGACAACCAGGAGGTCAAGGCGCTCCAGGCTCTTCTTGGCATGATGGAGATCCGGGTCGGAAATCATGGGATTCTCTCCTAGGATATACAGGGCCTTGATCATGCCCTTGCCTGCGCCTTCCATCATTTCCGTAGCGGTCAGGCCGGGCTTCTCGGGAAGGCTCCCGATCCCCCACGCCTTGGCCATCTTCTCGCGAATCGCCGGATCGGTGACCCTCTGGTACCCTGTGTAGACATTGGGAAGACCGCCCATGTCACAGGCGCCCTGCACGTTGTTCTGCCCCCGCAGCGGGTTGACGCCTCCCCCTTCCTTGCCCACGTGTCCGCACAGCATGGCCAGGTTTGCCAGCGACTTCACATTGTCGGTGCCGGTGATGTGCTGGGTGATGCCCATGGCATAGAGGATGGAGCCGGCACGCGCCCCGGCATAGAGCCTGGCGGCTTCGATAAGCTGCTCTTTCGGAATCCCCGTGATCCCCTCGACATACTCGGGGGTATACTTTTCGACCGTTTTCTTGACTTCCTCCAGACCGACGGTGCGGGACGTCACATACGGTTCGTCATAGAGCTTTTCCTTGATAATGACATGGAGCATGCCGTTGATCCAGGCCACATCGGTCCCGAGCTTCGGCCTCAGCCACACAGCCGCAAAGCGCACGAGATCGATCTTCCTGGGGTCTACCACGATGAGCTTGGCCCCTTTAAAGGCAGCGGCCCTCTTCACATAGGAGGAGAGAACCGGATGGTTCTCGGTGGTGTTGGACCCGGTGACCAGGATGACGTCAGCCTTCTCGACATCCTCAATGGGGTTCGTCATGGCGCCACTTCCGAAAGCTGCGGCCAGACCGGCCACGGTGGAAGAGTGTCAGAGACGGGCGCAGTGGTCTACATTGTTGGTGCCGATGGCCGCCCTCGCGAATTTCTGTGCCAGATAATTTTCCTCGTTGGTCATGCGCGCGCTGGTAAGAATTCCGATGGAATCCGGGCCCGACTCCCTCCTGATCCGCCCGAGCTTGTCCGCAACGTACTGAAGGGCTTCCTCCCAGGAAGCCTCCCGGAGTTGCCCATCCCGCCGGATCAACGGAGTCTTGAGTCTCCCTTCGTGATGAATAAAATCATATCCAAAGCGGCCCTTCACGCAGAGACTGCCTTTGTTCGGTCCTGCATCCTCGACCCCGGTTACCCCGACCACGCGGCCGTTTGCCACATGGAGGTAGAGCTGGCATCCTACGCCGCAATAGGCGCACGTGGTTCGAACCAGCCTTTTCTGCTCCTTGGTCCGGTTCCGGGAATCAAAATCCTTCTTGGCCACCAGGGCCCCAACAGGGCATGCCTGAACGCATTCCCCGCAGAAGACGCAATCGGAGTCCTTCAGGGGCCGATCCGCCTTGGCCACGATCTTCGAGCCCTTGCCCCTGTACCCGAAACTGATGGCGTTGTTCACCTGGATCTCGTTGCAGGCCTGGACGCACCTCCCGCAGAGAATGCATCTGGAAAGATCCCTAACAATGAAAGGATTCACATTCTCCACAAGGTGCTTCGGCTGGTTGGGGGCAAACCGGTTTCCCCTGATCTGATAACGAATGGCCAGGTCCTGAAGTCGGCATTCGCCGTAAACCGGGCAGAGGTCCGCATGCTCCTTGCTCTCCATGGCCTTGAGTTGAAAGTCCGTCCAGGAATCCATGTCCAGGTCCTGAGCCAGGCAGTTGTGATGGCCGGAGGAAAGCAGGAGCTCCAGGTTGAGGCGTCTCGCCGCCACCACCTTGGGAGACTCGCTCCTGATCACCATCTTCGGCGCCGCAGGTGTGGCGCAGGAGGCGAGCAGAGTCCGCGCGCCCTCCACCTCTACCAGGCAGATGCGGCAAGCCCCCGTGGGAGTGACGGTTTTCATGTGGCAAAGGGTCGGGATGTCTATGCCGTTACGTCGTGCAACGTCAAGGATGGTTTCACCTGGCGTAAAGGCAAATTCGTGCCCGTCTATAATCACTGTTTTTTGAGATTCCATGAATAGACCTCGGTTAGGAAAAATACCGGCTGAAGCGGTAAGAAAGAACACGGGGCGGAGCGAACCTGATCCGCGCACTACAGAGACATTGGAATATAGCAAACTCAGACACATTTTCAATATAAATCTCTCCCGTTTATCCGGAGAAAAAGGTAGAAATTCATTGACAAGGATTCTTTTTGATCTTAGAAATTATGTTTTCCATTAAGCCGTCCGATCGCTCTTTTGCGGCAGGGAGCTCAAGGAGAGAGGTCAGAGGCAATTACAGGAATGTGGCATAGGATATGGGTGAGAAAAAGGCAAAAGGAAAAATCCGGATCAACAGAGAGCGGTGCAAGGGCTGTCGGCTCTGCATGTTGGTTTGTCCCAGCCGGAGAATCCGGGCGGACAAATCCCTCAACTTGAAGGGTTACGCTCCTGCATGCTTCAATGAAAACGTTTCCGAAGGAGAGAAGGGTTGCACCGGATGCGCTCAGTGTGCAACCGTCTGCCCTGAGGTGGCCATCGAGGTATACCGTGCCAAGTGAGAAAATGTTGATGCGCGGCTCCAATGTAGTGGGAGAAGCCGCTGTGCGTGCGGGATGCCGCTTTTATGCCGGGTATCCCATCACACCCCAGAACGAGCTGCCTGAATACCTGTCGGCGCGCCTTCCCGAAGTGGGGGGCACATTCATCCAGGCTGAAAGCGAAATTGCCTCCATCAACATGATCCTTGGAGCGTCGGCAGCCGGCGCCAGGGTCATGACCTCCTCTTCCTCGCCCGGACTGGCCTTGAAGCAGGAGGGGATCTCCTACATGGCGGGGCAGGAAGTGCCGGGGGTGATCGTCAACATGATGCGGGGCGGTCCGGGTCTGGGCAATATTGCGCCCTCTGCTGCGGATTATTTCCAGTCCACGCGCGGCGGCGGCAATGGGGACTACAGGACGCCTGTACTCGCTCCTGCCGGATGCCAGGAACTGGCCAACATCACCTTTTCCGCATTCGATCTCGCTGACCGGTACCGAACGCCGGTAATCATCCTGGGGGACGGGCTGATGGGACAGGTGATGGAGCCGGTAGTGTTCCCCGACCCCATTCCTCCTGATGCGCTTCCTAAAAAGGAGTGGATCCTCGACGGCTGTGTCGGCAGACCGCCAAGGGCCATCTTTTCCATGATCCTGAACATCGACCTGATGTACCGGCACAATCTCCATCTCCAGGAAAAATACGACAGGATTGCCGCGGAGGAGACGCGGTGGGAAAATCTTCAGACCGACGATGCGGAAACGATCATTGTCGCGTACGGCACCGCTGCACGCATCGCGGAGAGCGCTATCGAAGAGCTGCGAGCGGAGGGCGCGAGGGCGGGGCTGTTCCGGCCGATCACCCTTTGGCCCTTCCCGACGCTTCCCCTGCGCGCCTTTGCCTCCAAGGTTCGCAAAATTGCTGTTTTCGAGCTCAGCATGGGACAGATGCTGGAGGATGTCATCCTTTCCGTGGGTGAGCGGGCGGAGATTCATTTTTACGGAGTGCCGGGCGGGATCGTTCCCACTCCGGCTGACATCGCACAATTCCTGAAATCGGTTTCCGCCGGGGACGGGAAGGTCGGCAGGAGGATAGAAGCATGAGCGAGCAGGGGGCTTATAAAAAGATTTTCGGCATGCCCGAATCCCTGAAAGACCAGGCCACGCACTATTGCCCCGGATGCGGCCATTCCATTGCCCACAGGCTCGTGGCAGAGTGCCTCGACGAGCTCGGGCTCAGAGAAAAGACCATCGGGGTTCCTCCTGTGGGTTGCGCCGTTCTGGCCTACAACTATTTCAATTTCGACATGATCGAAGCCCCCCATGGACGCGCCCTTGCCGTGGCCACCGGCATCAAGAGGGTCCGTCCGGATAAATTCGTCCTGACCTACCAGGGGGACGGCGACCTGGCCGCCATCGGCACCGCGGAAACTATTCACGCAGCAAACCGGGGGGAATTGATTTCCACGGTTTTCATCAACAATGCCATCTACGGCATGACAGGCGGACAGATGGCGCCCACCACCATCCTGGGGCAGGATGCAACGACGGCGCCGGGGGGAAGAGATGCAAAGCTCCACGGCAGACCCATCGACATCTCACGCATGCTCGCCGTATGCGAGGGGGTGGTGTACATCGAACGTTGCGCGCTCAGCTCCCTCAAACAAATCCGGCAGTCCAGAAAGGCCATTCTGAAGTCCTTTCAGTGCCAGTTGGACGGGCTGGGTTTTTCCCTGGTGGAGTTGCTTTCGCCATGCCCGACGAACTGGAAGCTCTCGCCCGAGGAGGCTTGGGGCTGGGTGAATGAAGTGATGGTCAAGACCTACCCTCTTGGAGTCATCAAAGATACTACCGGGTATGGGGAGAAGAGATGATATTCAGAACTGTCTTTGCGGGTTTCGGGGGCCAGGGAGTGCTCCTGATGGGGTATATTCTCAGCCATGGCGCCATGCACAAAGGCCTTAACGTGACCTATTTCCCTGCTTATGGGGCTGAGATGAGGGGCGGTACGGCCAACTGCACGGTCACTCTCTCCGACAAAAAGATCGCCTCGCCCGTCGCTTCAAGACCCGATGTGCTCGTTGCCATGAATTATCCCTCCCTTGAAAAGTTCGAATCCTCAGTCGTGGAAAACGGCATCGTCCTGCTGAACTCCTCCCTCATCCAGGAAGGCGGGTCAAGGAAAGATCTGGAAGTCATCCAGGTTCCCACCCTCCAATTGGCACAGGAAGTAGGTTCGGAGAGAGCCGCCAACATGGTCATGATCGGCGCCCTCTGTTCCAAGACAGGGGTTCTGAACATCGAGGACACCGTCAAGGGCATGGAGGCTGCGCTCAAGGGTAAGGAGAAATTCTTCAGCCTGAATCAAAAAGGAATCGAGCGCGGTTTCTCCTTTATAAAAGAAGGCGGGTAAGGACCTTCAGGAAGCAACTGCATTGGCCCCGAAGACGCCAGGCCATAAAGATTGCAGATTGTTTCTGCTGCCCTTTGACGGATATTTCTTTGTGCCTTGTGTCTTTGTGGCAGGACCCCAGTCCGCCTAATCTCTTCCTCGCAGAATAACCTCTAAAGTCTCCGCCTGTAATGCCGAATAAGAAGACATCTCCTTCTCGGACAGGTCTGTCGTGAAAGCGGAAAAACAGTACATACCGATTCTTAAGCGCCCGGTCCCTTCCGGAACCTTCATCATAGAAGGTACGCGGAGGGAGACCCTGGAGGCCTATCTGGGGACCTGCCTCGGCGTGACTCTCTGTGACAAAGAAGCGGGTATCGGCGGATTGATCCATCTTCTTCTTCCCGAACCGCCCGGACCGGACAACCCCTGGGCCCCGGCCGCCTACGCGACGACCGGCATGCCTCTTTTCCTCCAGGCATTGCTGGATGCCGGCGCATCCCGGGAGAGACTGCGTGCGTGCCTGGCAGGAGGGGCCCTTGTAGGGCCTGTTTCCGAGTTGGACCTGAATCTGAATATCGGCGGACGCACGGCCGAGATCGTCGAAGAGTTCCTGATCAAGAGAAACATCCCGCTGCAGAAAATGGAGACCGGCGGGTTTTTTACATGCCGGCTGAGCCTGGATCTTCAGACGATGGAAAGCAGGATAGACCCCCTGGAAGCATCTTTCAAAATCACGGAAAAGGATTTCTCAAAGCCCTCCGGTGAAGACATAGAAAAATCCCTCGAACGTGTGAGACCGATACCGCAAATCGTTCTCAAAATCACCCAAATGGTCAGGGACGGAAGTTACAGCTTCCAGGACGTGGCCAGGGAAATTCGACAGGATCAGGTCCTCAGCGCCAAAGTGCTCCGGCTCTGCCGTTCCGCTCTTTTCGGAATGAAGAGGGAAATCGATTCGGTCGATCGTGCACTGGTCATGATGGGCGAGAAGCGTTTTCTCCAGCTTGTGGTCTCAGCTTCCCTGGAAGACTTCTACCCTGCCGGCGGAAACGGCTACTCGCTCTGCAAAGGGGGCCTCTATAAGCACGCGTTGGCCATGGCCGTGTCCTGTGAGGCATTGGCGAACTTCACCAAAAAAGCCCCCCCGGACGTAGCCTACACGGCAGGGCTTCTCCACGATATAGGCAAGGTCGTTCTCGACCAGCATGTAGCCAGGTCCCTCGGGTTCTTCTATCGCCGCGTCCAGACAGAAGGCGTCACGATGATCGCTGCGGAAAAGGAATTTCTGGGGACAACCCATACTGAGGTGGGCGGGCTGCTGGCGAAAAAATGGTCCCTGCCCGAGGTTCTGGCAGACGTTATCCTCCATCATCACAGTCCGGAGAAATCCCGCGTGGATCCGGATCTGCTTCACCTCGTCTATCTTGCCGATCTCATTATCTCCCGTTTCATGGTGGGAGAAGAGATCGAAAGCCTCGACGCAACCATGCTCCCGGCCCGGCTCAACAGGCTCGGCCTGAAGAGCGAACGCTTCCCGGCTATTGTGGAAAAGGTTCACAGTCTGATCGGCGAACAGTCGCTATCCGCCGATTGACGGTTCCTTCGCTTTGCTGTCCGCCAAAGAAATACACTGGACACGGATTTACAGGATTTACACGGATCGATGGAATTCAGAAGTTGAGAAGATCAGACCGCCCGACTCCCACCTTTGGTCTTGACACGCCAACCGCTCTTACCTATATAGTTCTATATTTTCAGGGTTGCAATTTCAGAGAAGAGGATGCATCCATGTACAATGCCGGTGAGCTGAAAAAGGGACTCAAGATCCAAATCGACAAGGAACCCTACGTGATTATCGACTTCCAATTCGTCAAACCCGGCAAGGGTCAGGCTCTCTACCGGTGCAAGATGCGCAACATGATTACGGGTGTCATCCTCGACAGGACCTACCGTTCGGGCGATGTTTTTGAATCTGCGGATCTGGAACAGCGCAAGATGCAGTACCTTTACAGCCAGGACAACCAGTACTACTTCATGGATTCCCAGAACTATGAACAATCCATTCTGAGCGAGGAACAGGTTGGGGATGCCAAGAATTATCTGATCGACAATCTGGAAGTGGACATTCTTCTCTTCGACGGCAGGCCGATCGGCATCACACTGCCGAATTTCGTGGACCTGCTTGTTGTCAAAGCGGATCCCTGGGCAAAAGGGGATTCCGTCGCAGGCGACATGAAACCTATCACCCTGGAGACAGGATACACCCTCAGGGTCCCTCCTTTTGTCGAGGAGGGAATCAAAATCACCGTGGACACGAGAACCGGGGAGTATGTCACCCGGGTCAAATCATAATTTCCCGTCCCTCGATCAGTTGAAATTAAGGGCCAAGAAGCCGGCTCTCCGGTTGCGCGCCCGGATCATTCAATCGATCCGCCGTTTCTTCACTGAACGGGATTACCTGGAGATCGAAACCCCCTGCCTCATTCCCGCCCCGGCGCCCGAGACCCACATCGACGCCATTTCCGCCGGGAGTCTCTTCCTCCAAACATCGCCCGAATTGTGCATGAAACGGCTCCTGGCCGCGGGTTACCCTCGGCTCTTCCAGATCTGCAAATGCTTCCGTTCCGGGGAGAGAGGTTCGCTCCATCTCCCCGAGTTCACCATGCTCGAGTGGTACGGTTCGGGAATGGACTACCTCGGCCTCATGGCCGATTGCGAGGAGTTGATTCGATTCGTGGCTCGCCAACTCGACCTCGGAGACAGGTTGCCGTATCAGGGGAGTGAAATATCTCTCGCGCCTCCGTGGGAAAGATTATCGGTCGAGGAAGCATTCAATCGCCATGGCTCGCTCCGCATGGAAGAGGCCTTGCAGGCAGACCGGTTCGATGAAATCATGGGAATCGAGATTGAGCCAGGGATCGGCCTGCCGAGCCCCACGTTTCTCTACGATTATCCTGCAGAGGCCGCCGCACTTTCCAGACGCAAGAACGATCATCCGGAGCTTGCGGAGAGATTCGAGCTCTATATTGCTCGGCTGGAGATCGCAAACGGGTTTTCTGAGCTTACCGATCCGCAGGAACAGCGGGAGAGATTTGAAAGGGAACGGGCGGAACGCAGGAGAACAGGGAAACCGATCTATCCCTTCCCCGAAAAATTCATCGATTCTCTCCATCTCTTACCCGAGTGCGCGGGCATTGCCCTGGGAGTGGACCGGCTGGTGATGTTGTTCGCCGACGAGGCCGATATCCGGAGCGTGGTCTCCTTCACCCCGGAGGAACTTTGATCCGCAGAACTGACAAAAGATGAACGTCCAACATCGAACATCGAACGTCCAACGTCGAAGGAAAAAATAGAGACATTCACCTAATACGCGGGATGAGTAGCCCTCGGCAGTTTCAAGCCGGAGGGCTACCCATCTTCTTTGCGTGTCATATCATACAAATTTCTTCCGTTGACCAGACCCGGGCACTGAAGGAGTGTGTCACGCCGGATCCTGACTCATCCGGTCTTGCGTTGTTTGTCCCTCCCGTTTGGCACGTACACGAGTCCGTTGACGATTCTTCTGCTTTTCCTGTATTGGTCCCGGGTGAAATTCGCCATCCTCACTGCGCGGTCGGCCAAGGAGTTCTCGTGGGATACGTAGGTTCCCAGGTAATGAACATCTTTTCCGTTTTTCCCGCAGAAACCCGATTTGAATCTGTACGTACCAGGATTTGCCTCCGGGTTGATGCCTGCAAGATCATACCACTTTGCACCGCTTTCCTTCAGCCAGCCGAGCGCCTTCCATTGAAGCAGGTAAGAGCCCTGCGTGCTCAACCCCGCATCGCTCGTCGCTGCAAACAGACATATGCCCAGATCGCCGATCCTGCTGCAGACAATCCCTGCGGCCGGTTTGCCTTCAAGATAGGCGATGGAAATCCTCAATTTAAGCGAGTCCGGCAGTTCGCTCTGCATCGCGCGGTATTGGTGCACATCCGTCATTTTGACGAATCTCTTGCGTGCGTGCATCTCGTCGTACATCTCGATAAACTGGGCGAACAATCTATCATCATGCCCCTCGACGATCTCGAGGTCCTTCTTTTCAGCGAACTTCAAACGGTTGCGCCATTTCTGGTCCAATCCTTTCCGTAATTCATCTGGTGTCTTATCAAGACCTACCAGCAGGGTCCTCTGGGATCCTTCGACTGAAAGCCGCTCAAATCCCTCCTGTTTGAGAATGGGCTCGTACAATTCGGAATTATCGCTGAACAAAAACGGCATAATCCGAATGACAAGCTTCCTCCTGCAGGCATATTCGTTTCGCAGGGCGCGAACGGCTTGCTCAAAAATCACCATGTCCTTCGTTCTTCCACGCCGCCTCCAGAGCGGCCCCCAACGGAGGTACGCCACGCCGACATTCGTGAACGGAACCCTCACAATTCTCACTTGAGCAAGAGCTACCGGTTCTTCCTTCAATTTCAATAGAAGGTGGCTGACCTTTTTTTTACCGCTTCTCACTGCTTCATAAGACCATGTTTGATAGATGTTGCCGTCATCAAAGGTCTCGAGCAGAGAATCCCAGGAATTCTTTGTGAAATGATCGACTTCCGAACTGAATCCCGCCTTCAATTCCATTACCATTGCAGATACCCTCCTTCCTTCCAGATCGCTTACAGCCGCCAATAGAGCATACTGAATGCCGTACAGCCAGAGCCTGCCTGGAGTTCAATTGGATGGAACCGGATCAGAGAGTCAAAAATCCAATTTTTTCCCACCCCCTCTCGAAATAGCCAAATGCATATTCATATGAGGGTAGCCCTCACCGGTGGCGGGAAAACTCAGTACTACCAGCCGATAATGCGCCGGTCCGCTGCAGGCGCAATACGTTATTTACCCCTTTTTTGCGTGCTCTTGACCGTATCCGTGACTTCTTGAGCTCGTGGCAGGCGATGAAGCTCGCTTCTCTTGAGCCCGATGAGAATACAGAACCACGTAGCCGAGAATACAGGATCGGCCTACCTTCGCCATTTCACCCTGGCCATTATACTGCCCGGATGGATTTTCAACCGATCGAAGACTGGAGCAGCCGATGTCGGATAAACAAAATCGAGTGGACGAGTTCAATCTGGTCGCTGCCGGCGCAGCAGGACAGGGCATAGAAACCCTGTCCGTGATCCTCGGGAAGGTGTTTGTCAGGGGAGGCTGGCACGTATTCGCCCTTCAGGACAAGGAGTCCCGCATCCGGGGAGGGCACAATTTCTTCCATATGCGGATTTCCCGAAAACCTGTCGGGTCCGCATCCATGCCGCTGGATTTAGTGGTCGCCCTCACTGAAGAAAGCATTGAACTGCACAGGAAGGACCTGTCTGAAATGGGCGCCATCTTGTACGACTCGGACAAAGGCCAGCTCCCCGCAGACGAAAAGCATCACTCCGTGGGACTTCCATTCGAGCAAATCGCCAAGGAAGCCGGCGGGAGCAGGATCTACGGCAACTCGGTTGCAGCAGGCGCTGCCCTGGCGATCATGGGCTGGGATGTTGCGGACCTGGAGGATTTCCTCAAGTCCTTTTTTTCTGGAAAGGATGAGGCCGGAGAGCGAAATGCAAAGGCCGCACGGGCCGGATATGAAAAGGCGCTTAAACTGTGTGAGGGTTTTCAAAGGACGGGTCTTGGTCGCATTGGCCGCGCCGAAAGGATGTTCATCACCGGCCATGAAGCGGTCAGCGTAGGCGCCGTTGCCGCCGGATGCCGCTTTTTTTCCGCCTACCCTATGAGCCCTTCCACGGCCATCCTCACGTTTCTGGCTGAGCACGGCGAACCCTTTGACATGGTTGTTGAACAGGCGGAAGACGAGATCGCGGCCATAAACATGGCAATCGGCGGTTCTTATGGCGGAGTTCGATCAATGACCGCTACCTCCGGAGGAGGGTTCAGCCTCATGGCGGAGGGTTTCGGGTTGGCAGCCATATCCGAAACTCCATTGGTGGTCGTCGAAGGCCAGAGGCCCGGTCCGGCAACCGGGTTGCCCACCAGAACCGAGCAGGCGGATCTGCTCTTTGTCCTCAACGCCTCACAAGGCGAATTTCCCCGGTTTATTTTCGCGCCTGCGACCCCGGGCGAGGCCTTCTCCATGACCGTCAAGGCTTTCAACCTGTCGGAGAAGTACCAGGTGCCTGCAGTGATTCTCACCGATGAGTTTCTGGCCGACTGCTATTTCACGGAAGAGCGATTCGATCTTTCCTCCATCCGAGTCGAGCGCCACTTGCTGAGCGAAGAGCAGGCCCGCGAATTAAAGGAGTACAGGAGGTACGCCCTTACGGAATCAGGGATATCTCCAAGATCGGTCCCTTCGGCTTTCGGCTTCGAGGTGACTGCGGACAGCCATGAACATGACGAATGGGGCCACATCACCGAGGACCCGGTCATGAGGAAAGAGATGATGGACAAGCGCTTCCGGAAGATGGCCGGCATGGAAAAGGAGATGTCGCCGCCGAGGATGCTGGGGGACCCCGAAGCGACCCTGCTCATTGTAAGCTGGGGCTCCACCCTGAGCGCAGTCGCTGAGGCTATCGAGATCCTGAACGGTGAAGGGGTGAAAGTCAGGGGCATGCATTTCAGCGAGATCTGGCCCTTCCCGCGGAAACACGCGGAGGACGGTTTCAAGGGGATCCAAAGGTGGGCTGCGGTGGAGAATAATTACACCGGGCAGTTCGCCAGGCTGATGGCAATGGAACTGGGGAAAATGCCCGATGCACACGTATTGAAATACACGGGAAGGGCCTTTACGGCGTCTGAAATTGTGGAAGGGTTGAGGAAGGAGGTGCTCGGCTCATGAGCATATCGCCCAAAGAGTATGACAACGATTTTCCCATCGCGTGGTGTCCCGGATGTGGAAATTTTCCCATTCTAAAAGCGGTGAAGCAGTCTCTTGCAGAGCTCGGCCTGAAGCCTCATGAAGTCATTGTGGTCTCCGGAATCGGACAATCGGGCAAGCTCTGCCATTACATGAGAGGCAACTTCTTCAATGGCCTTCACGGCCGCAGCCTCCCCGTAGCGACAGGCATCCGGGTTGCCGACCCATCGATCCCGGTCATCGTTATCGGCGGGGACGGCGACACCTATGGGGAGGGAGGAAACCACTTCATCCATGCCCTTCGACGGAATCTGAACGTGACCCTGATCACCCACAACAACCAGGTCTTCGGCCTCACGCTGGGCCAGGCATCTCCTACCACGGAAAGAGGGTTTGTGACCAAGGTTCAAAGCCACGGGGTCTTTCTCACCCCCTTCAATCCACTCGCAATGGCTGCCCTCATGCAGGCGCCCTTCGTGGCGCGTGGATTCGCAGGCAGACTCCCGCATTTGACAGGGCTCATCAAGGAGGCGTTGCAGGTGAAGGGATTCTCGCTTGTGGATGTGCTTCAGCCTTGCGTAACATTCGACCGGGTTCACACCTTCAAGTGGTACGAGGAGCGCGTCTATGACATTGGCGAGGAAGGGCACGATCCGGAAGACATGACATCCGCCATTCTCAAGTCCCGGGAGTGGGGCAATCGGGTACCGATCGGCGTCTTCTACCGCAACAAGAAAACGACAAGCTTCGAGGACCAGCTGGCTCCGCTCAAAAAAGGCCCCTTGAAAAACCTGAAACTGGATCCCTCCAAGGCGGCAGAGTTGGTGGAGACGTTCCTATAAAAAGGAAGCAGTAGGCAGTAAGCAGCAGGCAGTAAGCAGCAGGCAGCAGGCAGCAAGCGCAGGCAACAGCTAACCCACCGCACATGTCTTCACCTGGGCACGAGAGTATTCCCGTCGTTCCCGCCTCGCATCGAGTACGGGATAACCTCCGGCGGGAACCGAGAAGCTTCAGCCAAGCCCTTATCTGCCTGGGGTCACTCACCCCTGATCGCTTCAATCCCTCCGTGTCTTCCACTTTTGCAGATATGGGAAAAAAGACGAAAGTCGGGTACTATTGACAGAAGCTGTCGAGAAATTAGTTTTTCCCTGTAAAGGAGGGTCATCATGGATGAGGAAAAGAAGAAAGAGGAGGAAGGGAAAACAGCGGAGAAGCAGGAGATAGAGCTGCCTTTCTGTACCACGGCTCCCAGTGCAGAGCATGCAAGAGGTTCTGAAGAAGACGAACCTTGTTATGATTACAGAGAAGGGAAGAAATAACCTCCCTGACAATGATCTGGATTTCGCCACGAGGGCGATTTGAGCGAGCAGTACGTCGAGTTTTGCCGAAGCGCAGACCTGCTCTTTCATGATGCCCAGTACACAGACCAGGAATATATGCGCGCTCGGGGCTGGGGCCACTCTACCTTCGGCGAGGCCGTGGACCTGGCCCTCGAAGCCCGCGTCAAATGCCTCGTGCTGTTCCACCACGACCCGGACCGCACCGACGAAGATCTGGACAGGCAGGTTCAATGGCGCCGGGAACGCATCCGAATGGCCGGCAGTTCGGTGCAATGTGATGCGGCCCAAGAGGGAACCACGATTGAGTTGTAGCCTTCCCTGACAGCCGAATAGCACATATAGGCTTCGAATTCAAAACTGCAAAAGTAATCCATCACCCCCTCCTGCCGACAGCACCTGGACCGATTTGGTGTGCAGCTTACGACCTTTTTCATCAGTTTATATGGTGATCACCGTATTTAAATAAACCGCCTTTGTTTTACATTGATCAACAAAATCTATTTCAGAAACGAAATACCGGTCGAAATGCAGCAATGTCGAAGGAGAACAGATGCTGCCGCTAAAATCAGGGTCAGAAATATTGAAGCGAAGGGTCTTAAGGGTAGTACCTACCACTCCTGATGCGTTTGACCCGTCGTAGTTCTTACAGTATATATTCATCAATAGACTCATTTTCTCCTAACCCGTCAAGCCCCTGATGGAGGGCTTTAGGTGGAGAAGCACTTCAAAATTAACCCGCCCTTCTCATGCCTGGACCGAGTGCATCCGGTCAGGAAAATCCGCAGCAAGAATCCCCGGGAGAGATTTCTTCAATCGCATGAGCCCCCTTGGGAGGCATCTCCATGAATTGCCCAAGATGCCACACCGACAATCGCGAAGGGATAAAGTTCTGCGAGCAGTGCGGGGCAAAAATGGAACTGCAATGTCCAAACTGCAAAGCCAATATTCCCCTTGGCAAAAAATTTTGCGGTGAATGCGGCCACACCCTGACATCCCCGCCACAACCCAACCCCCGAGACTTCTTCTTTGACCGGAAGGTCACAAAGATTCAGCGATACCTCCCGGAAAGTCTGACCCGTGAGATCCTGTCCCGGCGAGACCGGATCGAAGGGGAGAAGAGACAGGTAACGGTCCTGTTCTGCGACATGGAGGGATACACCTCAATTTCGGAAAAGCTGGGCCCCGAAGGGGCGTACACCCTGATGGATGAGGTCTATGAGATGCTGATCCACAAGGTAAACGACTACGGTGGAACGGTAAATGAACTGACCGGTGACGGAATCATGGCCCTGTTCGGGGCGCCCGTGGCCTTGGAGGATGCACCCCAAAGAGCGATAAGATCGGCCCTTTCCATCCATAGGGATATCACACGTTACAGTGAGAGAATGAGCGAGGAAAAAGGGATTCCTCTCATCCGCATGCGAATCGGCATCCACTCGGGGCCTGTGGTGGTCGGGACTGTTGGCAATGATCTCAGGATCGATTTCAAGGCGATCGGGGACACGGTCAATATTGCATCTCGCGTGCAGACCTTGGCAGAACCTGGAACTACCTGTGTAACTGAGGATACTTTCAGATTGACCGAGGGGTTCTTCCGGTTTGAGGCGCTTGGAAAAAGACAAATCAAGGGCAAAGATAAACCCATCCAAATCTATCAGGTCATCGCCCCAAGCACCAGAAGGACGCGTTTTGATGTCAGTGCCGAGCGGGGTCTCACTCCTTTCGTTGGAAGAGGGCGCGAGCTTGAGCTTTTGTTGGATGGTTTCAAGAGAGTCAAGGCGGGTAAGGGGCAAGTCTTCTCAATTGTGTCTGACGCCGGTTGCGGAAAGTCCAGGCTCTTGTACGAGTTCAGGAAGGCTGTTGCCAATGAGAGCGTTTTCTTCTTGGAAGGAAAGTGTCTTTCCTATGGCAGAGGGGTGGCCTATCATCCACACATTGATATCTTGCGATCGAGTTTCTACCTGCAGGACGGAGACGGAGATCAGCAAATCAGAGAAAAGGTGACAAATGGTCTGAAAGCTCTGGGTGTCGATGAACCCACTGTACTGCCCTGCCTTCTTGAACTGCTCTCTGTAAAAGACAGCGGGATTGATCAGATCCTCATCAATCCTGAAGCGAAGAAGCACATAATCGGTGCGGCCCTGAAGCAGATTGTCCTCAAGGCCTCGGAGATTCGACCTGTGATCATCGCCATTGAAGACCTGCATTGGATGGACAAAAGCTCAGAGGACATCATCAAAGTTCTTTTGGAAGACATACCCGGGGCGAGGGTTAGTCTGATAATGACATACAGGTCTGAATTTGAATACACCTGGGGCGCCAAATCCTATCACAATCACTTGACTCTGCACGGGCTTAACACACAGGAGACTCTCGAGGTCCTGACGCACATCCTGGGAATGAAGGAGATTGAAGATTCACTCGTCAATCTGGTTTATGAAAAGACGGAAGGAGTGCCTTTTTTCATCGAGGAGTTTATCAAGTCGTTCAGGGACCTGAAAATCATCGAGAAAGGAGAAGATGCATATCGTTTGTCAAAAGAGATTCAGAACCTGATAGTGCCTTCCACAATCCAGGACGTGATCATGGCTAAGGTGGATTCGCTTTCTGAACCTGCAAGGGAATTGGTGCAGACGGCATCAGTCATTGAAAGGGAATTCAGCTACGCCCTGATCAGGCATGTGAGCTCCCTTCCCGAAGAGACTCTTCTTGATCTCTTGCATTCCCTGAAGGATTCAGAACTCATTTACGAAAGAGGCATATATCCCAAATCCACATTAGCCTTCAGACATGCACTCACAAGAGAGGTAGTTTACGATTCCATCCTCACTCCGAAGAAAAGGAGACTGCACGAAAGGATCGGTACCGCAATAGAGGAGCTTTGCTCCGCAGAGCTTGAGGAGCACTGTGAAATACTGGCAAGACACTTCAGTGCAGCGGAGAACCATGAAAAGACCGCCAGGTATTCCAGGATGGCAGCAAAGAAATGCGAGAAAACGGGCTCTCTGCTGAACTCGATCGAACATACCAGAAAATGCGTCTCTGCGCTGGAGAGACTGCCCGGAAACAGCGAGCTCCAGAAAACAATCATTAAGGCTCGCGTGGCGCTTGGACTTTATTTTTCTCAGATTCTTGATTTCTCGTCTGCAAAGGAGTCGGTTGATCCCATTTTTGAAGGGGTTTTAAAAACCGAAGACAGACGTCCTCTCTCTCAGGTCCACACCATAATGGGGGCGTACGATTTTTTCCTGGAGGACGACATCAACGCTGCCTTCGGACATCTCGGCAAAGCCCTGAGAATCTCCGAGGAGATCGGGGACATGATCTCCCTGTTGATGGGCAATTACTGGATGGCGGTAGCGCTATCCTACAATTGCGAGTTCGACAAGGCTCTCTCCCTTTTCCAGAAGGCTCTTCGAATAAATGAGGCGGCAAACAGCCTCTGGGGCATCTCGATCATGAAGAGCAGCATAAGCTATTTCGTAGCATATTTCCGTGGGGATATGGACGCAAGCTATCGGATGAGCCTTGAAGCTGTTCATCTGGCCGAGAAAAGTGGTGACAGCATTTCAAAAGCGATGGCTTATGCCAGTTGCGGAAGCGCATGCTACGGCAGGGGTCTATTCGAGGAGGCGAATAAATACCTCACCAGGGCAATCGACGAATGTGAGAGGGCCAATATGTCCTCATGGAACGCCTCGGTGCACTTCTGCCTGGGAGAGAGCTTTTTTGCTCTGAAGCATTACCATACGGCGAAGAACTATTACGCCAAGGCCATCGCCATTCTGGAGAACAACAGAATATTCCCCTCTTGGACAAACTTGAACAGGTTGGCCCTGGCGAAGGCAAAGGCAACGCAGGGAGAAAAGGAGATCGAACCGCAGCCCTTTTTCGGCTATGTCGCAGCCAATAAAATCCGGCTGTGTGAAGGCCCCATGTCGAGGTACATCGGAGAAATCCTTTTGGCCGTCGACGATCGAAATGCTCCTCAAGCCGAGGAATGGGTTCAAAAGGCTATTGCGGCGGATAGTCAAAACGGCTTGATGCTCCATCTGGGCAGGGATCTCAGGTTCCATGCAGAGTTGCTCAACAAAAAACGGGAGAAACAGGCGGCATTGGATACGATGACGCGTTCGATGGAGGTCTTCAGGCGCTGTTGTGCTCTTGGGGACCTCCGATCAGCCGAAAAAAGTCTTGCTGAATATTGTTAGCAGAGCAAGGACATCGTTCAAAGGAGGTGGCCATGATTCCGCCGGGCCTGAGACCTGATTCAACTTCCAAGGCTGTGACTTCCTTTGATGCAGGAGGAACGCAGAGGATCTTGCTGGTCTCCCCCCCTGCCAGATTCTCTTCTTACAGCAGCATCGGATTGAGTAGACCTCCACTGGGTCTGGCTTACCTTGCAGCGGTTCTCAAAGGCAAGCATGAAGTGAAGATCATCGACTTCGACATGGAGAAGGCGGACTGGAGACATTATCCTTATCAGAATTTCCACGTGGTAGGAATCTCCGCTGAGACTGCAAAGTATCCGGTCTCTTTAAAGATCGCGGCTGCTGCAAAAAACCGGGGCGCGAAGGTAGTAATGGGGGGACCTCACGTGAGCTTTCTCGATGACGAAGCTTTGAGGAGCGGCGTTGTCGACTTTGTGATCAGGAACGAGGGAGAATACTCCTTTGAATCGCTCTTGAAATCCCTTCGCGGTGAGATATCCATCGAGGACGTAAGAGGACTCTCCTATTTGAAGAACGGGCAACTGAGAAGGACGCCCGACAGACCGTTCATCGAGGACCTGGATTCTCTGCCTTTTCCTGCAAGAGAGCTCCTGCCGCTTCATCTCTATCGAGGTGCAATCCACAATCGTCCCACTGCGACGATGATGACCTCCCGCGGCTGTCCTTTTAACTGCAATTTCTGCTCGTCATCTCAGCTCCTCGGCCACCGGTGGAGGACACGATCGGTTGAGAACATATTTGAAGAAGTTGAAGTGCTGCACCGAAAATACAAATTTTCCGCCATATCTTTTTATGACGACACCTTCACCCTGAGCGCTGATCGAGCGATAAAGTTATCCGAAAAGCTGGAAAAGAAGCGATGGGACCTGGTTTGGAGCGCGCTTACCCATGTAAGCATTGTTGCCAAAAACCCCGGCATGTTTCGAAAAATGGCCCGGGCCGGACTTCGGTCGGTCTTTATAGGATTTGAAAGCGGCAATCAGGAAGTCCTGGAGGGATATAAGAAGAAAGCGACTGTGCAGGATAGCGTCATGGCCATGAGGATCCTCAAGAACAACGGGCTGAATGTAATCGGAAGCTTTATTATAGGGGCGCCGGGTGAGACAAAAGAAATGATCAGAAATACGATCGCTTTCGCAAAAAGACTGAATCCGGATAGCGCCCAGTTCACGATACTCACCCCCTATCCCGGGACTAAGCTCTACGAGCAGGTGAAACACCGCATATTCTGCAACAACTGGGAAGCATACACCTGTCTGCATCCGGTCTTGAAGTTGGATTATGTTTCAACCAGGCAGCTCAAGAGCTTTCTGGCCATGGCCTACATCTCTTTTTACGGACGACCAGGTAGACTCATCCGTAGTTTGGGCTATCTTTCTACCGCCCTGCTCAACTACTGCAAGAGTCTCCGAAAGTGAGGCCAGGAGGGAGGCGCCATTCAGCCCGTCCGTCTTCATGCCGTTGTTGGCAAATTCAGTACGCAAACACCGATTGCAGTGTCGAAATAACTTCGGCTTGAACTTGATGGTCAATTGTACCGGGAGGCCTTATAAGGATTCGGAGTTCTTGAGGGATTCCAATGCCTCTGCGTCGGCCAAATCCCTGGTTCTTCCTGATGTTCTCTTGTTGCGAATCAGGTCGTCGATCGCTGGAATATGAGTGATAGGGGACGTACATGCGATCATGCGTTTCCCCCCTCAAAACGGTATTGACGCTCCCTCGCCAAGATTTCGCCTCTCTGGGCGGCTCTACTCACTGCTGACTGGCTGACGCCCAATCGTTCGGCAAGCTCCCCCTGCCTTATGCCCAACTCCTTCGCAGCCCAATAGCAGAGCAGACCTCTGGCCTCAACTCGCTTGGGAACCTTGCTGAAACTGAGGATCTCGGCAGACGAGACGTCCATCAATTGGGTTACGCGATTCACAACCTCCTCGAATCTGTATCCTCTCGCCCTCATGCGATAGGATCGTGCCAACCGCTCATCCGCCTCACTCAGTACTTGCGTCACGAATTCGCCCTCGCCTAGAATACGTTCGTCACCTTTCTGGTAATCACCAGATTCCCGGAGCGCTTTGACGGCCTCCCATCCTCCCTGGCTTCGCAGGAGTCCTCCTCCAATCAAATCCGGCCTCTTCCCTTGCTCAATTCCGACTTTCATGTATTCCGAATACCGTCGCCGAGCTGAGCCGAGCTTCCTTCCAAACAGGCCGAGAACGAACTCGCAATCCTGCCACTCCCTTTTCCCGCTTCCCAGGACCACCCTGTGGCCGCAATAGGAATACCTTCCGAGTTCCTCATAACTTTTCACAAGCCCCGCCCTCAGTGGGTTCAGGTGTATGTAGCGGACAAGCTCCAAAAGGTAGGGCTCCTCTTGACATAGTATCGATTTATAGCGGTTCTGGAAGGTAAAAATGGTTGGGAATAAGAGTCCATGCATAACACCATGCCTTCCCGTCTGCTATCAAATCACCAAGGCGCCGAAGAAAATCATTCCGGTCAGCATCACTCAAAAAGATCCTTCCCCGAGCGATCCCTCTTCCGATCACGTGATGAAGGGCACCGGCAGCATCTATTCTGGATTTTCTAGGCATCTCGATATCCCGATATCCGCCAGAAAGTCAGAATCGCATTAACGCATGTACGTCCCCTATCCCTCCTCGCTTCGCTGGGACGAGGGACGAGGTGAAGATGGAAAGAAGAAGATAAGACAAACGACGCCTGAAAAAATCAGAAGACAGAAGATAGAAGTCAGAAGTCAGAAGAAGAAGTCAGGAATAAAGAACAAGTGACATCGAACGTAGAACATTGATGGTCTCGTAAAAGGTCGGGGAACGCCCTTTTCCGTCATTCCGGCCCCGCATCAGTGCGGGATAAACTCCATGACAATGAGACTTGCCAACCAACCGGGCTCACTAATCTGTGAAATCTGTGTAATCTGTGGATAACATCACTTCAAGAACCTCAGCAGCAGGGGAATGGCGACCAGGGTGCCGATGGTGGCGCCGAGGTTCGTGAACACCACGACGAGCAGGATTCGCGTGATCTTGTTTCTCCAGAAACCCTTCAGGCTGGAGATGTCGTCGATCAGTCTTTCGAAATCCTTCACCTTAGGTTTGACGACCACCGCCTCGACGAGGCCCGCCACCCATCCTGCTGCGATGAGAGGATGGAGGGTGGTGAGCGGCGCTGAGAGGACTGCAGAGAGAATGGTGAGAGGGTGGGCAAAGGCCGCCACTGCGCCAAGCCCTGCCATGATCCCGGTTGCCAGGACCCAGGACGTAATCATGTTCGCGGCAGCTTCCCGTCCCGGGAAGAGGAATCCGAAAACAAAGATGCCTATGATCAGGCCCGGGATGGCCCACTTCATGACGGAGGAGAAACGCCCCTTGGGCGGCAGAGATCTGAGCGCATCCATGTCGACTTCTTTCTGCCAGTTATTCTTGATGCCGGGCACATGGCCTGCGCCTACCACGGCCAGGATCTTCTCGCCGGGTGCGGTGCGTATCATCTCTGTGAGATACTGATCCCTCTCATCGATCAGCACCATCCTCACCTGCGGAAAAGTCTTTCCCACCTCAGTGAGAAGGGATTCCAGCACATCCGTCTTTTTCATCTCCTCGATCTCGGCCTCGGTGATGGCCTCCGAGTCGACCACGGATCCGATGAAATGAAAAAGAAGCCTGAAACGGGTCACGAAGCCCATGAGCCGCCACACCCTCGAGAGCGTGGTGCGGATATCCCTGTCGGCCAGCAGTATTCTGGCGCCGACAGCTCCTGCGCACTCGATTGCGCGTATGATCTCCGCCCCCGGCCGTATTCCCAATTTCGACCCGATCTTTTTCTGGTAATAGGCGAGAAGCAGATTGGACAGGAGCACCATGACTTTCTTGTCCTTCACGACCCTGTACAGATCCGTGTCCTGCCACTTCTGCCTCTGGGTGAGGGATTCAAAACGCGCCTTGCAGAGCTCGACGCAGACGGTATCCGGCTTTTCGTCCTGAATGACCCTCTCCACAAGATCCACGCTCGCTGTGGAGACGTGAGCAGTGCCCACAAGGATCACCTCTTTGCCGTCAATCTGCAGGCGGTGAATATCGCTTGATTCATCCAAAGGGATATGTTCTCCTTATTATGACAATACTAACCAGGGCAATTGAGTTCCAAAGTCATCGCGAGCAGCCCGTCCTACGCAGTAAGAAAGCGCGCGATCATGGCTATGAAACGAGTCTTTACCTCTTCAAATAATGCCGATGCGAGAGCGAGCTGCTACGGAGGATGGAGAGCTCGCTCCAGGTTTGCTTATCGAAGCGCAGCGGAGATCCAGTGTGCCTTTTCGCAGGACTCTTCGCTGCTTACTGCTTACTGTTCACTGCTTACTATCCCCCTCACGTTCGGTCCCTCGGACTGCTCTTGAACTTTTTCAGCTGGCCCCGGTAGTAGGCTTCATTCTCGGTAGCAATGGACATGGCCTCCTGAATGGTCTCGACAGCCTCCTCGGTGTAGCCGTTCACATAAAAGGCCTCGGCAAGGGTGTCGAGGAACACGGGCGAGCGGTTCAGGGCCACTGCCTGCTTTGCCAGCCTCAGGCCCCGCTCCCTGTCCATCATGGACTCCTCGGTCACGAGCACCCAGGCCAGGTTGTTCATAGCCGTCGCGTTCCTGGGATCCAGGAAGATAATCTTTTCGTATACCTCCACGGCATCCTTCAATCTCCCCATCCGATGGTGGACCATGGCCAGGTTCTGATACAGATCGACATTGCCGGGATTCTCGGCAAGCTGCTGTTGGAGAACCTTACCCACGAGCCTCAGGGTGAAGGTCTCCCTGGCAGGGCTGAAATAGAGAAGGTAGGCGAAGCCGACCATGCAGACCAGGTATACCCCGATGGAGAAGCGGAGGAAACGGGAATGCTTTCGGACAAGGATCGGGTCGGATACCATCCGGATGAGGTATTCCACCCTCTGCCGGATGCTGAAGTGATGCCAGGAGGGAAGATCCCTGATCTTTCCCCCCAGGAAGGCGATCTTCTCCAGAGAGCCTATCGTGTCCCTCGGAGTTCCCATGGTGGCCGCCGAGAAGAGATCCGCCTGCCGCTCAAAGTTCCTCATGAAAAAACCCATCACATACCTGAAGTAGAGGACCATCGTGGCCAGGATGGGCAGGGAAAGGGCAATGTAGAACAGATTCGACCCCTGGGCCTCCCCGCTCTCCAGGACCTTCATGAAGAAGGGCTGCACAGCCAGGAGCGAAAAGGAGATCTCGAATATGCCGAAGGAGATGACCATGTAACCGAGCAGGAACAGAACATAGAAGAGCAGGTGCCTGTGCTTTGCGTGACCCATCTCGTGGGCAAGCACCGCCTTCAGCTCATCGACCGACAGAGCTTCCATGAGGCCGTCGGTCACGAGGATGTACCGGAACCGAGGGACGACACCCATGATGCCGGCGGTCAGAACCCTGCCTTCGAGCAAAGGCCATTGAAGGAGTCCCCTGTAGCGGAAGGACTTCTCCCTGAGGAAGGCTTCGAGCTCCAAAACCTTTCCCGACTGCGGGAAGGGCCTGCATCCCCACCAGGTCTGGATAAGGGGAGGCATGAAGACGGTCAGCAGACTCAGAAACACCGCGAAAAAAACGATCTGCCCCTGCGGGGTGTTCAAGAGGTGCGATACGGATTTCGACGGTACCAGGGATGCGAGGTCCACGAGAAGGGTCAGAAAGATCCAGGGGAAAAGGATCGGGATGTTGAATTTCACATTGGAGGCAACGTATGCCCATCTTCTGAAATCCGCACTGAAGATCTCTCGATAAGCCGGCCATGCGAAATACCAGATCGTTGAAAGATACGTCAGGAAAAGTCCGAGTGCGGCCGATCCCTGAAGAACCGAGAAGGTCCTGAATCCGGGGATCGCCTGCAGCCAGTAGCGCAGACTGAACAGATGGACGTCCAGGGCGAAGATCAGGACCGCAGAGATCGACAACCTCAGCAGAAGACCGTGATACACTCCTGCAAACCTGCCGTCCCCGTCTCCGGCCTTTCTCCAGCTCTCCAGCAGGCGACGAAACCCCCACTGCGCATACGCAGCAAGGGCGAGCCATGTGACGAAGATCAAGAAAAGGGTATAGCCCAGCGAACCCTCGGGCTTGCTCTCCTGGCTGCTGATGTTGAAGACGAGGAGAACGACGATGAAATAGAGAACGTTGTTGAACATTATTGTGATCCGGGTTCAGAGACTCGTGCCTCTGGAGTTTGAGCAAAGAATCCGGGCACAGAGTACCCGACTGTCATCTCGACCAGAGGGAGAGATCTTGTAACTCCTTCCAAGTATAAGATTTCTCACTTCGTTCGAAATGACATTCTATGCAACTTACGTCTGGGACACGATACTGGGGCACAAATGTCATTAATCACTAAATTGTCGTTGGCCAAATTCGAAATCCGAAACAACCTCCAAAATCAAATGTTCCAATGACAGAAACAAAAACCAAGTGCCTTTGGTCATTGGGATTTTTTCGAATTCCGGATTACGTGCTTCGGATTTGGCGCCTCCGTGCTGTAGGCAAAGCCGATTGTCTCTGGCCCGAAGAACCTACGTTTGAAATGATAGTCACAGGCTTTCTGTGGACACTGGATCAGGTGCTTTGGTCCTGGATGGGAGCGGTAAGACTCAATACGGGTGCTTTGTACTCGTGAACCCTGAACACTAAACCTCTCGACCTCTCACTCGGGGGTATCCCCCTGTATCTCTTTTTTGGACCCCTCATCCCGCAGGAAATCCAACCTCCCCTCGCCGGGAGGGACGTCCCGATCTCCGGTCAGGGAAATCGCGACACCGTACCTCTTCTCCATCTCGGAAAGTTCTCTTCTCTTCCGGTTTAGAAGATAGGATGCCACCTCAGGGGAAAGCGTCCCCGTCACCTGAACCACATCCCCCTTGGAAAGCCCCATCCATATCCTCCGCAGGTAAGAGATGGCTGCGGACTCCACGGACATGATCATACCGCGGCCGCTGCAGTAGTGACAGAGCATGTAGCTCTTGGATTCGATGGACGGCCGGAGCCTTTCCCTGGAAAGCTCCATGAGACCGAATTTTGAAATGTGGGCCGTGTCGATCTTGGCCCGGTCCATTTTCAGCTCGTCCCGAAAAACTTTTTCCACCTGGCGGATGTGGTTGCGGTCCCACATGTCGATGAAGTCGATGACGATCAGCCCCCCCATGTCCCGCAGCCTGAGCTGTCTTGCGATCTCCCGCGACGCATCCAGATTCGTCTTGAGAATCATGGTCTCGGGTTCATCGCCGGCCTTTCCCCGACCGGAATTGACATCGATCGCAATCAGCGCCTCGGTCTGATTGATCACGATGGATCCGCCGGATCGCAGAAAGACCTTGTTCCGGTAAATGCTTTCAATCTGATCCTCGATCTCGTATTGATCGAAAATGGGTTTCCTCCCCCGGTAGAGCTTCACTTTCTCCTGATCCTTGGGGGAAATGATCTTCATGTATTCGAGGATTTTGGCAAAGGTCTCTTTCTCATCCACCAGGATCTCGCTGACATCGGCCGTGTAGGAGTCCCTCAGAGTGCGCAGGCCGACATCCTGCTCCTTGTGGATCAGGGAAAGGGACGGGGCGTCTTTTACCCGCGCCCGGATACTCTTCCACATCCTGACCAGATGGGTGATGTCCTTGGAGAGTTCCTTCTTGCTCTGGCCGGCGGCAACCGTCCTCACGATATAGCCGATCTCCTCCGGAAGCTTGATCTGGCTCATGACCTCTTTGAGGCGATGTCGCTCCGCCTCGCTCTCTATCTTCCGTGAGACCCCGTTGATGACCCTTCCCGGTGTGATCACGACAAAACGGCCCGCCAGGGAGATGAAGGTGGTGAGTTGTGCGCCCTTCCGCCCGGGCATCTCCCTCGTGACCTGGATCAGGACCTCCTGCCCCTTGTGCAGGACCTTTTCAATCGGCGGAGGCCGGTGCGAACCGGAGGGTGGGATGTCGACCTTGTAGTATTCGGGGTGCACGTCGGTGATTGAGAGAAACCCGTTCTTGTCCACTCCGTAGTTGACGAAACAGGCCTGGAGCCTCGGTTCGGCCTTCTCGACCATCCCTTTGTAGATATTCCCCACCTTCTGTTCGGCCGTGGAAGTCTCGACCTGGAACCCATCCAGCATCCCGCCTTTGATAAACGCGATTCGGTACTCCTCCGGATGGGCCGCATTGATGAGCATGATCGTGTTCATGACCGATCCAAATCCTTTCGTCCATGTCTGCGGAAATGCTGCTGGGCCTGGTACATGAAGGTCCTGACCGCGGCCTCCCTGCCGGGCTGGTAGGTTCCGTCGTAGGGGGTATCCAGATAGGGAACTTCCATGCGGCTCATGATCGGCCGTATCACCGCAGAGGTGACGGTGCTGGGCATGCAGGTGAAGGGATAGACATTCAGGACGCCGTTGAACCCGTTTCTCACGTACTCGATGATGCCGGCGATGCTGAGACATGCCTCCGTCCCCACATCGAAAGAGAAGAGATCGTCTTCAAGAAGGATTTTTTCCAGATGATCCACGCGGTGATCGCCGTGGATAGGGATCAGCCGCTGGATTTTCCTGTAGACCTGGTCCTGCCTCATATGCTGGTAGTAGAGCTCAAGGCCGTACACGAGCACGCTCTTCAGGTGGCGCATCATCTTGCCCAGTTGGAACTGCTTCAGGCTGAGATGAAGGCCGATTCTGTCCTCCCTCATCCTGTCATAGCTCGTGTAGTTGACCCATTCGGCAAGGGAGGCATTGACCACCTCGGCCCCGTATTTCTCCAGCATGCGGATGACATCCTGATTGGATTGCACATGGGTTCTCAGGTAGATCTCGCCCACGATGCCGATAAGCGGCTTGGGAGGAATTGCAGGGTCGATAATGTTCCGCCCCTCCTCCACCAGACTTCCCAGCCGGTCGAGGATACGGTCGAAATCGAGACGCGGACCATGCTCTTCGAAGGCGGTCATCATGGCCTTCAATGAGCGTTCGATGAATTCATCCGTCATTCCGGGCTGCTTCTCATAGGGCCGGATCCGCCACAGCAGGCGGTCAAGGATATCGCCCACCACAACGGAGAAATAGGCCGCCTTTCGAAAGCTCGGGGTCTGTTTCTCGTCGATCAATCCCAGGAGGGAGTAGGAGTTCTTGGATGTGATCGCGCCGATCTTCAGTTTTCGAAATTCCGGGAAGGAATCCAGCACGATTCGCTGGTACTTGTTGTACATGCCGAAACGGCACGGCCCATCCGCCTCAGGCAGGAAGTAGACGTAGTTTTCCGGATCAAAATCCTTCCCCAGTCTTTCCTTTTCCTTCTTCAGGTAGAGAAGGATGTCACCCGCGGTCACCTGGCAGGGGAAGCATTCCTTCCCGGAGGTGAACTCCTTGCCCAGGTCCAGACCCGCGTAAGTCTCCATGACCACGGCATTGACCCCGAACCCCCTGAAGGTCGCTGCAATGAGGTGGGAGCCCAGCCGGTTCATCTCCGGACAAAGAAGTGTTTTTTCCTTTACCCTGAATGCGCCTACGTTCTCTGTGAGGGACCGGAACTTGTCGTTGTTTACCGCTTCCATGCTGGTCAATTCGCAATCTCTCTTCTCGGAATTTGCATAGCCCTGCCCTTCTGCATCGCGTTCTCGATCACGTTTCGAAAGGCCTCCAGACGCGTCATCATTCCAGCCACCGCACTGTGCTCGTCCAGTTCCAGGATGAGATAAGGTTTGTCTTCCATGATGAATTTGTAAAAGTGCTCCAGGAAGGAGTCCGCGCCGCAGCTGAAGTTGGTCAGATGGAGCCCGAAGGTATAGGGATGAGACCGGGTGAACCTGGCCGCTCTCAGGATCTGTGCCCCCAACCCCCAATACATGTTCGGGAAGTCCGAAAGATCCACGGACGAGAGATCGATGAAATCCATGGGCAGAGCGGTCATGCCGATCTTCGCGAGGTTCCGCCCGAGACGAAGGTTGAGTCTCTCATCGTAGAGATTGTAGGGCCGGCCCGTGACGATCACCAGCGGCCGCTCCGGGTCATGATTGTCCAGGATCTCGCGGCCCCTCTGGTGCAGTTCTTCGTTGAACTGGGCCTGCCTCTCGGTCGCATGCTCGAGAGCGTCTCGTATCTGCGCTCTGCTCAGCCCCATCTTCTTTCCGATCTGCTCCTCCAGTTCCACCGAGAGGGTCGGGAGATCGTGCTTGAGGTGGATGACCGGACTGATGAGATTATCCTTTTCCAGTCCGAGCGCCATTCGAACCATGTACGTATTGCCCTGCACCAGGGGGCAGTAGAATCCCATGTCAGCCTCTTCGGGAGTAGGCATGTTCACGATGGCCGGGAGAAAAAGGTATTTTGTCTTCCCCGCCAGTTCCTTCACATGTCCGTGCGACACCTTTATGGGGTAGCAGGTTTCGGCGATCATCACCTCGATGCCGGAAGCGGATATCCGGTTGCTGGTGGGCGGGGTCAAAACGACCCGGTAGCCCAGCCGGTCGAAGAAATGGGCCCACAACACGCCCGTCTGGATGGTGTAGAGGGACCTCTGCATGCCCACTGTGGACCGCCCTTCCACCTCGAGCATGGGTTCATCCTTCAACTCCTCGGAGACCCCCAGCATGTAGGCCGACCAGATTTCCTCTCTCATCTCAAAAAGATTCTGACCCTTTCGCCCGCTCGCCCGGAATACTTCATACCTGCCGCACTCCCCTCCCCAAACGCTTTTCCTGCCGTCGAAGTCGTAGATCTTCAGCTTGCACTGGTTATGGCAGGCGGGATCGGCCTGGCAGATCTTCTCGCTGAAATCCATGCGGTCCTGAATCGCACTCTCCAGCCCCCTGAAGACGCTCCCGGTCTTGTTCTCTGCAGCCATTTTCTCCTGCAGGCTGATTGCAGCGCCGAAGGCTCCCAAGACCTCCCTGTGTTTCGGTACGAGCAGGCCGCGGCCAAGAACATCCTCGAAGGCAGCCACCACCGCCTTGTTCAGGGAAGGCCCTCCAAGGAACATGACCCTCTGGCCGATCTTTCTCTTGCCCACCACCCGGTTGAGATAGTTGTAGACAATGGCGTAGCAGAGCCCGGCAATGAGGTCTTTCTTGGGCACCCCCTTCTGATGATACGACACCAGATCCGACTCCATGAACACGGTGCACCGCTCGGCCAGTTTCACCGGACGCTCCGAAGAGAGGGCGACCTCCTGGAACTCCCCTACGATGTTGATCCCGTACTTGTTCGAGAGCTCATGGAGAAAGCTCCCGGTTCCGGCTGCGCAGACTTTGTTCATGTCAAAATCGAGCGGGTGGGTGTGCGCAATCGAAACGTACTTGGAGTCCTGGCCGCCGATCTCGAAAATGGTGTCGATGTCCGGGTCGATCTCCACGGCCCCCCGCGCATGGGCGGTGATCTCGTCGATGATCAGATCCGCGTTGAGAAAATCCCCGACCACATTCCTTCCGGAACCGGTTGTAGCCACCCCCTTGATCTCGATCCTGTTCCCGAGCGCTTCCACAATGGTGGTGAGGAGTTTCTGGGTCACTTCTATCGGCTTACCCTGGGTATGCACATAGCTCTTGTGGATGATTTCGCGGTCCTCGGTCATCAGGGCGTATTTCGTAGTGGTCGATCCTATATCGATCCCCAGGTAGACGGCCGTTCGCTTCCCCGCAGGCGCACGCCCGACCGTATTGTCTTCCGGGAAAAGGGTCTTTTTCATCTGCAGCCGCGAAGCGGAGGGCAGATCCAGAGTGGCTCCTTCTTCTTCCATCCTGAGCTTCTCCGGATCGAGACAATTCGCCGCACCCGTTTCGAGTGCGTGGATCGCCACACCGAGCGCCCCTGCTGAGGTGCTGTGCTCGGGGACGATCAGATCGGGGAAATATGCCTGAAAGGCCCTAACCTGAAGCTGGTTCAACGACAGGCCGCCCACAAAAAGGATCGGGTTTTCCAATGCCCGGTTGGAAACGATGGTGCTCATGTAGTTTCTGGCGTTACCGGTATGCAGGCCGTAGATGATATCCTCGAGCCTCTCTCCTTTGTTCTGGAGATGGATCATGTCGGATTTGGTGAACACCGTGCAGCGGCACGCGACATGCGCGGGCTTCCGGCTCTTCATACCGAGCGCGATGAAGTCCTTGAGGATTGTGTCGATCTGCGCCACATCCTTCCGGGCGGAATAGATGGCGGTGGCCAGCCTCTGGGCCTGCTGGTCGATGAAGGAGCCCGTTCCGGACGCGCAGGGGCCATTGGTGTTGAAGTACTCCAGCTCCCAGGGCGCCGACCCTTTCCCGTTTCCCTGGCGGATCTGAAACAGGGCCGTATCCTGCCCGCCCATGCTGATGATGGTTTTCACGTCGGGCCTGAGGTGCAGGGCGCCGAGCACCTGGGTGATGGTCTCGAACTCGTAGAAGCCCCCCAGTTTCTCACTGATCTTCTTGCCGTGGTTACCGGTAAAGGCAATCGCTGCGATCTGCCCGGGGGCATATTTTCTCTGATGCAGATCCCGCATCAGGCCGAGCACTTCTTCCTCGACCCTTCCCATGTGACGCAGGTACGGGGACTCGTAAAGGATGTTCTTCTCCTCATCAATAACAACGCAATTGAGACTTACTGATCCGGCGTCGATTCCGATGAAGAGTTTCCGATCCTGTGATTCGCTTTCCTTATCGCTCATGGACATTTCATTGCTCGGATTCTGTTCTGTGATAGTAAAATATTTCGCCCGCATGCAAGGCGCGCCGAAGCGCGCCTTGGCGCACAAGCCCCTCAAGGAGATCCTTCATCTCAGCCCGCGACCTGTTCAACACCTTGGAGACATCGACGATGCGCACCGGCCTTCTCCTCGCCATCTCCAGAACGGTGGTCTCGGGCGGCTCATCGGAGCGTTCCACTCCACCGGGTTCTACGGACGCAATCACCTCTGCCGAAGGCCCGAAAAAACTCTTTATCTCTTTCATCCTCGAGCTGTCAAGAGGGAGGGCGGCAGGATCGTTCGGGGGCCGCACCACGGTGTTGAGCTGAATCCTGTCGGGAGAGATCTCTGCGATGACCCGTTTGAGGCCCTCAAGCTCTCTTTCTGAATCATTGAGGCCGCGAAGCAGCATCACTTCCAGAAACAGGTCGCGCTTGAACTCCCTGCGCAAGCGCTTGATTCCTTCGATGATACGTTCCAGCCGGAGATTCGAAGCCGGCCTGTGAATGACCTGAAACGTCTGTTCGAAAACCGTGCACAAGGTCGGCAGAATGAGATCTACTCCGACTATGCCTTTTCGGACCTGATCTCTCCAGAGAAGGGATCCATTGGTGATCAGGGCGATCCTGCCCTCTGACCTCTTTTTTATTCCGGCGACCAGTTCCCCCATCCTGGAGTAAAGCGTAGGTTCCCCTGACCCCGAAAGGGTGATGAAGTCCGGGGTCACGGTCTCAAGCCGTTTCTCCAGCTCCGCCAGCACCTGCTCGACCGGAACGAAACCGGATCTTCGCGTCTGTCGCCTTGTCGTCTTCCCCACCTGGCAGTAGAGGCAATCATAGGTGCAGGTCTTGACCGGGATCAGATCGACCCCAAGGGAAAGCCCAAGCCGCCTTGAAGGCACAGGGCCGAAGATGCGGGTTTTGGTGGTGGATTGATCTTGGTGTATCATCGATTTATGTTTCGTTTATGCTCCATCACTGGCAGTCGTTGCCGTGACTCGTTTGAAAGATGAACGTCCAACGTAGAATGAAAAACCAAAAAACAATTGCCCAACCTTCAAATATTGCACCTGTGCCGTCTCTTTCTTTTCCCATTCAACGTTCGATGTTCATTCCTGCTTGAACCGGATTGATGGGTTTCGCTTTGCTCTACCCATCCTACCACCGAATACCAGCAAGCCCTCGCAGGTTGCTCAAAAATGCCCAGATGCAAGGCGCCCGAGATCCTGAGGAGTGAGGCGTACTTTTGGTACGCCGCAGCGACGAAGGACGAGGGCAACGCCGCAGATGGGCGTTTTTCAGCAACCTGCTAGTGCGCCTCATCCCAGTTTCCGCCCACCTTAATATCCACCTTGAGGGGCGCCCGCAGTTGAAAGCCCCCTTCCATTTCACTCCTTATCAACCGGGGAACAGTCTCCAGCTCGTTCTCAGGCACTTCAAAGACCAGTTCGTCATGGACCTGGAGAAGCATGCGGCTTCGGAACCCGTTCCCCTTCAATCGGTTGTGGATCCTGATCATGGCCATCTTGATCAGGTCCGCCGCAGTCCCCTGTATCGGGGTGTTGATGGCCATTCTCTCGGCTTCGCTCCGGATGACATGATTCTTGTGGTTGATGTCCGGCAGGTATCTCCTGCGGTTGAAAAGGGTAGTCACGTACCCCTTTTCTCTTGCAGCACCGATGACCTCTTCCCTGTATCTCGCCACTCCCTGGTACCTGTCGTAATAAGCGGAGATATAGTTCTTCGCCGTCTCGTGATCGATCCCCAATTCCTCGCTGAGCTTGTGGGGACCCATGCCGTAGATGATCCCGAAATTGATCGCTTTCGCAATCCTTCTCCGATCCGGAGTCACCTCATCCCTGCTCAGCCCCATGATCTCCGCGGCCGTCCGGGTATGGATATCCTCCTGCGCCCGAAAGGCCTCTATAAAGGCATCGTCGCCGGAATAGTGGGCAAATATCCGCAACTCCACCTGGCTGTAATCCGCCGAGAGAAGAGACCATCCATCCTCCGCCACGAACCCCTTCCGGATCTCCCGTCCCTCTTCCCCACGGACCGGGATATTCTGCAGATTTGGATTGCTGCTGCTCAAGCGTCCGGTGGCGGCAACCGTCTGGTTGAAGGAAGTGTGGATCCTGTCTGTGACCGGATCCGCCAGGTTGACCAGACTGTCAAGATAAGTGGCTTTCAATTTGGAAAGCGTCCTGTAGCGCAGCAGGAGCTTTGGGATCTTGAAGGGGAGCTCGAGCGCCGCAAGCTTTGTCAGCACTTTCACGTCGGTCGAATGGGCCTTTGTTTTCGAAGTCCGCTTGAGGATGGGGAGCTGCAGTTTATCGAAAAGGACAGAGCCCAGCTGTTGCGGCGAATTGATGTTGAATTCCGTTCCGGCTTCGAGATAGATCTCCTTTTCGATCTGATCGATCTCCCGCGAGAAAGTCTCGGACATCTCCCTGAAGAAGGCTCTGTCGATCTTGATCCCCCTGGTTTCCATGTCGAGGAGGACGGGGATCAGCGCCATCTCGATGTTGTAGAAGAGGTCCTCGTTCCCGTCTTCCTGGAGCCGCTTCTGTAGAACCTCCATCAGGCGAAGGGCGACGTCCGCGTCTTCGCAGGAGTATTTCGAGGCCTGCTGCAGGTCGACATCCGCGAAGCACTTCCGGCCCTTGCCCTTGCCGGCCACTTCCTCATAGGTCGTCTTTCGAAGATTGAGGTAGTGCTGCGCGAGAAAGTTCAAATCATGCTGCTTCAGCCCCGGGTTGATCACGTAGGAGGCGATCATGGTGTCGAAACGGAGCCCCGCCAGATCGATTCCATGGTTTTTGAGCGCGATGGCCTGAAACTTGAGATTCTGGCCTATCTTCGCTATGGCTTCATCCTCGAGGACCGGCTTCAGCATTTCCAGTGCCCGCTCCTGCCCCACGTGCTCAGGCATGTCAGGACAGGTGTGGGCAAGCGGGAGATATGCGCCCTTCTTCTTTTCCGAGGAAAAGGAGATCCCCACGAGGTCCGAGCGGAAAGGATCATCGCCGGATGTTTGCGTATTCAGCGCGACCGTGCCCTTCTCACGCATTTTATGTACGTGGTCCAGGAGTTCCTCTTCGGACAGACAAGGAATGTACTCCTCCAGACCCTCTTCCTCTCGGATCGTGAACTGGTCCCACAGCCCCTTGAATTCCAGTTCCCTGAACAGATCGGAGAGCTCTCCGTGTCTGACCGGTCCAATCTTCAGCTCCTCCAGATCGCAGTCCAGGTCAACAAAACGATCGATCGTCACCAGTTCCTTGCTCAGAAGGGCCTCGGCCTTCGACTTCTCGAGATTCTCCTTCAGTTTCTTCTTCTGAATCTCTTCCAGGTGTTCGAACACGTTCTCCAGGGTTCCGAACCGCTTAACCAATTCAGTAGCCGTCTTTTCGCCAACGCCGGGGACGCCGGGAATATTGTCGATGCTGTCACCGGAGAGGCCCATGATATCGATGATCCGGTCCGGTTCGAATCCGCACTCCTTCACAAAACCTGCATACGAGGTCAACCGATCCTTCATGGGGTCCCAGAGAGTGGTGCGGGGTGAGAGGAGCTGCCTGAAGTCCTTGTCACCGGTGACGATGAACACATCATACCCTTTTTCCTCAGCCACCCGCGAGAGCGTCCCGATGACATCGTCGGCTTCGTATCCCTGCCTCTCCACCATCGGAAGGCTGAGGCCCTGCACCAGACGGTGTATGAAAGGGATCTGCACAACCAGATCCTCGGGCATGCCCGACCGGGTGGCCTTGTACTCCTTGAACATTTCATGCCGAAAGGTGGGGCCTTCTGCATCGAAGACAATGGCGGCGTATACGGGACGCTTATCCTCCATGAGCTTGAGGATCATCCGGGCAAAGCCGTAGACCGCATTGGTGGGCAATCCCTTGGAATTGGAAAGATTGCGGATCGCGTGAAACGCCCGGTAAATGTAGGAGCTGCCGTCTACCAGGTAAATGGTCTTTTGCCCACGGGTCATGCATCCGACCTCAATCGGGAGACTCATCAGAGGAGCTGGGTAGTGGTGATCGGTCGATGATCCCCTGTTTCAAAAAATCCGCCAGACTTTCCTGAGCCAGTTGATGGCCCAGCTTGGCGGAACGCTGAGGACTCCACCTGGGCCTGATTTCGTCCGGCGCTGACTTCTTCCACTTGACGGGCGGCTTGGTGACGGATACCGGGCAGGTCGTATAGAGAAACCCTATTCTCTCTCCCTTGTGGTTGAAAAGGACCTCTCCCTTGAACCAGCCGAGGTGGCGTCCGTTGTAGCCATACACATGCTCGTCCTCGTAGAGATAGGCTGCCGGCAAACCCTCCCACAGGTATATGGTCGACTTAAAGTCCTCGGCTATGTAGGCAACCGCTTCGCCGTTCTTGTCGTATAAGGTCCTTTCCATTCCTCTCTCACTAAAGTCTCAGGCCCGCAGGATGCTCAAAAACGTCCAGATGCAAGGCGCCCGCAGTCGCGGGGAGTGAGACGTACAGACCAGTACGTCGCAACGACACGGGACAAGGGCAACGCAGCAGATGGATGTTTTTCAGCATCCTGCTAGCGGGCATACTCCACTGCCCTTGTCTCCCGGATTACAGTGACCTTGATCTGCCCGGGATAGGTGAGGTCTTTCTCAATTTTCTTCGCGATATCCTTGCAGAGCAGGAAGGAATGATCGTCATCCACGACCTTCCCCTCCACAATGATCCTGATCTCCCTGCCTGCCTGGATCGCATAGGATTTGGTAACTCCATTGAAAGAGAGCGCAACCTTCTCGAGGTCTTCAAGCCGTTTCACATACGATTCCAGCATCTCCCGTCGTGCGCCGGGTCTTGCACCCGAAAGGGTATCCGCTGCCTGGACCAGAATGCCGATGGGAGTCTCCGGAGCGATCTCCTCGTGGTGCGCCGCGATTGCATGCACCACCCCATTCGACTCTCCGTACTTCTTGGCCAGGTCGGCCCCGATCAGGGCATGGGGTCCTTCGATTTCATGATCCACCGCTTTTCCGATATCGTGGAGCAGCCCGGCTCTCTTGGCCTCTTTCACGTGGAGCCCCAATTCCGCCGCCATAATTCCGCAGATAAAGCTCACTTCCCTGGAATGCTGGAGCACATTCTGGGCATAACTGGTCCGGTATTTCAACCTGCCGATCAGCTTCACCAGTTCAGGATCGATCCCATGCACCCCTACATCAAAGGCGGCCTGCTCCCCAGCCTCTCTGATGCTGACTTCGATTTCCTTGTTCACCTTCTCCACCATCTCTTCGATGCGGGCGGGGTGAATTCGGCCGTCCTCGATCAGTCTTTCGAGGGCGATTTTAGCCACTTCCCTTCTCACCGGGTTGAAGCCGGAGAGGATCACTGCCTCAGGCGTGTCGTCGATGATGATGTCAATGCCTGTGGCGGCTTCGATGGCCCTGATATTCCGGCCTTCCCTGCCGATGATCCGTCCCTTCATTTCTTCATTCGGAAGGTTGACCACAGATACGGTCTTTTCAGCGACGAAGTCGCCCGAATATCTCTTCACCGCTAGGGCGATGATTTCCTGGGCCTTGCGGGCGGCAGCCTCCCTGGTTTCCGTCTCGATCCTGCGTATGACTTTCGCGGATTCATGCCTGGCTTCCTCTTCCATGGAGTTGATGAGGCTCTGTTTTGCCTCTTCACACGTGATGCCCGCCACCCTTTCCAGTTCCTGCCGCTGTTGAACCAGAAGGCTTTCAGCCTCGGCCTTTTTTGCGGCGAGATCCTCGTGAACCAGATCGATATCCTTTTCCCTCTTCGCTACCCTTTTTTCCTTCTGCTCGTAGAGGTCGATCTTTTTGTCCATGGCCTCCTCCTTGTGGAGGAGCCTCTTCTCATGAGCCTGGAGCTGCTCTCGTTTCTCTTTGGATTCCTTTTCGAAATCCACCTTCATCTGGTAGAAGGTGTCTTTTGCCCGCAGGGCGGCTTCCCTCTTGATGGCCTTTGCTTTCTTATGGGCTTCATTGATGATCTTTCGAGAATATTCGCGGATGGAATCGTATTGTTTCTCGACGATTCTCTTGCGCATCCAGAATCCGATCAACAGGCCCAACAGAACGCCACCGATCACAAACACAATCATCTGTATGACTGACATGGTGGATATCCTTTGTACGACTTCTATATTTGTTCAAGGGCGCCGTGCACGGAAATGCATCCCCGGCATGCCGAAGACGAAGGCGAGAAAACCTCATCCTTGCTAGTGCGCGGCCTCTCCCGATTGGAAGGGATGGAGGTGAAAGCTGGAGGGAGGTGTGGAAGGCTTGAAACTTTTTCGACCGGGATTGTTCGCGATACGCCGAATCCTCTCAATAGTTGATTGAACAGAAAGCTTTAAGCCTTTTCTATCGACTGGTTGACTTATACGTTTCCCGATATGCACTTCACGTGGAATATGGATCATACACACGCATTCTCCAACGCCTCTGCTGTAGTAGCTATCGTGGTCTACTCCCCACCCCACAATCGTTCCTCTCATCCTTTCATTCACTATTCGACACCATCCGATGTTTCAATCCTCCGGACCGGATTCGCTTGAAGCTGCTGGGCCATGATCGAATCGATATGCTCGATCAGCGCCTCTGCCTTTTTTCGCTTCGTGGCAAAGGCTTCGTCTCTTTCCTTCAATGCCTGGAAATAGTCGCTGGCTATGTGGAGGGCAGCGAGGACGGCCGTTTTCTTTTCCGAAAGTCCTTCGACCGAAGCCTCCTCGATCTTGGAGTTCACATATTGAGCTATTCTGAGGATCTCTTCTTCACTTCCATCGCTCTTGACCAGATACTCCTGATCCCGAATCCTCAGTTTTACTTCCATACGTTTTCTGAGACTCCCTGTCTGGATGACTTGCCCTAAATTCTACCCCACAGCGACAGATCAGACGCCCAGAGGCGCCATCTTTTCCAGCAATGTGACGATCCTCTGTTTGGCCTTTTCCTTGCTCAGCCTCAAGCGTTCCACTTCACTGGTAAGAGCAGTAACCTTCTCCTCCTGACTATGGATTTTCTCCGCCAGTTCCTCTTTTTCTTTCCGGACAGAGCCCACATACCGGATCAGCGATTCAATTTTTTCCTCGAGCAATTCGAATTGATCTACTTCATCCCCTTGTTGAAACATATTCCGTATTCTTCAGCCTCCTTGGATCAGACCTGAATTCTGCTGCCGCTCCCAATACGGGAACCCTGTTACCCCTTTGGGCAGTTCGTCCGCCGGGTTTGTCTGCCTTTTTCTGAAAGAACTGTAACTTAGAACACAGAGGTATTGTATCTGCGCCGGAAACATTGGTCAATAAAAAAGACAAGCTGCCGGCTTGTCTTTTTTGTATAAGAATAGGTAATTTTGTTCTTATATGGTTTTTTCTGCTATCCTGATCCTGGTTATGGCACGACATAGAGCGGCTTCAGCCCTGCTGAAATCGATATCAGCGGATTTTCTGTCTTTGGCGAGTCGCTCTTTCGCCCGTTCCATGGCCTTTCGCGCCCTCTCCACATCGATTTCGGAACTTTTCTCCGCAGCATCGACAAGGACCGACATCCGATCCTTGGAGACTTCCGCAAACCCGTTCGTCACAACGAAGGATACCTTCTCCGACCCGGAGGTATATCTCAGTTCTCCGGGAACAATGCCCGACAGAAAAGAGACGTGACCGGGCAGGACCCCGAATTCTCCTTCCGTTCCCGGTGCAACCACCATGTCCACTTCCGCGCTCACCAGAACCCGGGACGGTGTGACTACTTCCAGATGCAATTTACCCATAGCCGCTTCCTTCAATCCGCCGCTGCCATCAGGAACCCCCTCCGCTCACCCCCCTACCCGGAATAAAGAGGAAAGGGGATCAAGAGTAAGGTGAAGCTCCATCAGCCCGCAGAAGCCATTTTCTCTGCTTTTTCCATAGCCTCTTCTATTGTGCCGACCATGTAAAAGGCCCCTTCGGGCAAGTCGTCATGTTTTCCGTCGATGATCTCCCTGAACCCCTTTATTGTATCCGCCACCGGGACATATCTGCCCTTTGTCCCTGTAAAGGTCTCCGCCACATTAAAGGGCTGTGAGAGGAATCTCTGGATTCTCCTTGCCCTGGCCACGGTGACCTTGTCCTCGTCCGAGAGCTCATCCATGCCGAGGATGGCGATAATGTCCTGGAGATCTTTGTATTTCTGCAGAATCTGCTGAGTCTGGCGGGCAACACGGTAGTGCTCTTCCCCCAGGACATTGGGGTCCAGGATTCGAGATGTGGAATCGAGCGGATCAACGGCCGGATAGATGCCCAACTCGGCAATCGGTCTCGACAGAACCACGGTGCCGTCCAGATGGGCGAACGTCGTCGCCGGCGCAGGGTCGGTCAGGTCGTCGGCAGGCACGTAGACGCACTGAACCGAGGTAATCGACCCCTTGGTCGTGGAGGTGATCCTTTCCTGGAGCTCGCCTAGATCGGTTCCGAGGGTGGGCTGATACCCGACCGCGGAGGGGATGCGGCCGAGGAGGGCGGAGACCTCGGATCCCGCCTGGGTGAATCGAAAGATGTTGTCGATGAAAAGAAGTACGTCCTGCCCCTTCTCATCCCGGTAATACTCGGCTGCGGTCAGCGCGGACAAAGCCACGCGGGCCCTTGCCCCGGGGGGCTCGGTCATCTGTCCATAAATCAATGCCGCCTTGTTGATGACCCCGGACTCCTTCATTTCCAGATAAAGGTCGTTTCCTTCCCGGGTTCTCTCGCCCACCCCGGCGAAAACGCTGATGCCGCCGTGCTGGAGGGCGATGTTGTGGATCATCTCCATCATGACTACCGTTTTCCCGACCCCGGCGCCGCCGAACATCCCCATCTTGCCGCCCCTGGGGAAAGGAACGAGGAGATCGATGACCTTGACCCCGGTCTCCAGAACCTTCACAGAGGTGTCCTGTTCGATGAACTCAGGGGCATGTCGATGAATGGGCAGGAATTCCGTGGCATTGATGGGGCCGAGGCCGTCCACCGGCCTTCCGACCACGTTGACTACCCGGCCGAGAATAGGATCTCCTGCCGGCATCATGATGGGCTTTCCCGTATTCTTCACCTTCATACCGCGAACAAGACCGTCCGTGGTATCCATGGCGATGCATCGGACAACATTGTCCCCCAGGTGCTGGGCGACCTCGATCACGAGATTATCGGGGGTGTCGTCAATGGCAGGGTTCGTAACATACAGGGCGGTGAAAATCGGAGGAAGACTGCTATCCGAGAACTCCGCATCGACAACAGGTCCCGTCACCTGGATTACCTTGCCTTCGTTCATATTTCGCTCAGACCTCCTGAATGAAAAAAATGTCCAATGTAGAATGTAGAATTTCCAATAACCAAGTCAGAGTGAGACTCCGTCCGCAGAGCCGATAGCCTCAGGATGCCCCCGGGGCTCAGGCTCCCCAGTTCAGATGAAATGCCCCATCTCAAACTGCGAGCCTAATTGAATTCTGGATTCCCGCCTTCGCGGGAATGACACATCGAGAGTATTTCCGTCATCTAGACGGCAGCGCCTCTCGGAGTAAATGTAAGTAAGTGAACCTGCAATGCAGACCTGTGTTCATTCACTTGGACATTGGACATTCTGCATTGGTCATTGGAAATTGATTTTTACCTCAACGCTTCCGCCCCGCCGACGATGTCCATGAGCTCCTTGGTGATCGCCGCCTGACGCGCCTTGTTGTACACCAGAGTGAGGGTTTCCACCAGCTCGGTACAATTCTTGGTGGCATTGTCCATGGCCGCCATCCGGGCTGCATGCTCGCTCGTTTCCTGCTGCAGGAAGGCATTGTAGATCTGCACGCTGATGTGCTTGGGAAGAAGCTGCACCAGCAACTCTTCGCCACCGGGCTCGATCAGGTACTCGGTCGCCGGTCCTGCGGCCTCTGTTGTTTCCGGAGGTTCGATCGGGATCAGCTTGGCCACGATCGGCACCTGTTTCCCCATGCCCATAAACTGAGAATAGATCAGATAGATCTCGTCCACTTGGTGGGACATATATTCTTCAATCAATCCCGCTGCCATCTTGTTGACGAACGCGAAGTCTATGGAGCCATATATATTCGTGTAGGTGGAAACGACGTTGTAGTTTCTCTTCTTGAAATAATCCCGGCCCTTCTTTCCGATAGTGGTCAGACGGACACTCATGCCTTGAGCCTGCTGCGCCTTGATCCACTTTTCCGCCTTCACTATGGAATTCACGTTGAAGCTCCCGCAGAGCCCCCTGTCCGAAGTGAAGTGGATCAGCGCAACCGTGCTCACCTTCTCCCTGGCCACGAGGAGCGGGTGGATCTCCCTATCCACACCGCTCGAAAGACCCCGGAGGACCTCGGAGAATTTCCGGGCGTAGGGTGCAAAATTTTCCATTTTGCCCTGGGTGGAGCGAAGCCTGGATGCAGCGACCATGTTCATGGCCCTGGTGATCTGCTTGGTCTTCTTCACCGCTCCGATCTTGCGTTTGATATCCCGTAAGGTGGCCATTTATGCTCTCTTTTTTTCTATTCTTTAAATAGGACACCCGGATGAATGTCCAATTTCCAATGTCCAAGTGAAAAGCAGTTACTTCATCATTGGACATTCTACATTGGACATTGGACATTTACTTGGGCTGGAACACGGTCTTGAACTCATCCAGGGCTTTCTGCAGCTTGCCTTCCATCTCAGGGGTGATGGTGTTCTTCTCCTTGATTTCATCCAGGAGATCCTGATGTTTGGAACCCATGAAATCCAGCATCTGTTTCTCGTAAAGGCTCACCGCTTCCGCGGGCCATTCGTCCAGATATCCGTTCGCGCCGGCAAAGAGGATCATGACCTCCCGTTCCGCGGGCATTGGCTGATACTGGGGCTGTTTGAGGACCTCCACCAGTCTTCGTCCCCTGTTGAGCTGGCGCTGCGTCTGCTTGTCCAGATCGCTCCCGAACTGGGCAAAAGCCTCCAGTTCGCGGAACTGGGCCATATCCAACCGAAGACTTCCGGCCACCTTTTTCATGGCCTTGGTCTGAGCCGCGCCGCCGACTCTGGAAACCGAAAGCCCGACATTGATCGCCGGCCGTACGCCGGAGAAAAAGAGCCCCGGCTCCAGATAAACCTGCCCGTCCGTGATGGAAATCACGTTCGTCGGAATATAGGCCGAGACATCGCCCGCCTGGGTCTCGATGATGGGCAAAGCAGTGAGAGAACCCCCGCCGAGTTTGTCGTTCAACTTGGCCGACCTCTCGAGGAGTCTCGAATGGTTGTAGAAGATGTCCCCTGGAAACGCCTCGCGTCCGGGCGGCCTGCGCAGCAGCAGCGACACCTGGCGATAGGCCGTCGCCTGCTTGGAAAGATCGTCGTAGATGATCAGGGCATGTTTCCCCGAGTCCCTGTAATACTCGCCGATGGCGGTTCCAGAATAGGGAGCGATGTACTGCTGGGTGGCCGGGTCGCTGGCGCAGGCGGATACGACGGTGGTGTACTCCATTGCCCCATTGCGTCGTAATATGTCGACCACCTGGGCGACCGTGGATTTCTTCTGTCCGATCGCCACATAGATGCAGAATACATCGGTGTTCTTCTGGTTGATGATGGCGTCAACCCCTATGGCGGTCTTCCCGATCTGCCGGTCGCCGATTATGAGCTCCCGCTGCCCTCTTCCGATAGGGGTCATGGCATCGATAGCCTTGATCCCGGTGTACATGGGCTCCCGCACGGGCTGGCGTGCGATGACGCCGGGAGCCACCATTTCGACCCTCCGGTATTCTGTCGCATTGATGGGTCCCTTGCCGTCGATTGGTGTCCCCACGGCGTCGATGACTCTCCCCAGCACCGCGTCGCCCACAGGGATCTCCGCAATCTTGCCGGTCCGTTTTACAACGTCCCCTTCCTTGATCTTCGAGTCGTCGCCCATGATCGCGACGCCCACGTTGTCCTCCTCCAGATTCAGGCAGAGACCGAAAATGCCGCCGGGCAGCTCCAGCATTTCCATGGCCATGGCGTTTTCAACCCCATACACCCGGGCAACGCCGTCGCCTACGGAGAGGACTACCCCCGTCTCGCTCATCTCGATCTTCTTCTCGTAATCCCTGATCTGGCTTCTTATGATCTGACTGATCTCTTCGGCTCTGATGTCCACTTGCGTCCACCCCTTTTATAGAGATTCTCTCAAGCCTCTCAACTGGGCCTTCATGCTGCCATCCAGAACCAGGTCGCCCACCTTCACCATGATCCCCCCGATGAGGGACGGATCCTCTCGGACTTCGAGCTTGACCTGTTTGGAAATCATTTGTCCCAGGCTTTTTTCCAGCCTGTTGAGTGCATCCTTCTTCAAAGGCCTTGGCACGAATACCTCGGCACGGGCAATGTTGGAGGCTTCATCCATGAGCCTCCCGTAGTATCTCGTGATCCCCTCGACTTCGCCGATCCGGTCCCTGTCCAACAACAGGGAAATAAAATTTCTGACCGGACCCGAGAGGCCGCTCCTGTCCAGTACGGCCTCGAGAACCCGCTTCCGATCCTCCATGGCAAAGATCCGGGTCGAAATCGCCCCGGCGAACTCGGTATTTTCCCGATACAATTCCATAAAGGCGATCAGGGTTTTCGAGTATTCCTCGACCTTGCGATCTTCCTGCCCGATGCTGAACAGGGCCTTGGCGTACCTCTTGGCTACCTTGGATCCAGTCAATGTCCCTTACCCAGCCTTTCTATGAATTCATCCACCAGCCGATCCTGGTCGGGATCCGTTACCGCCGTGGCGAGAATTTTCTCGGCGTTTTCCGCGGCAAGCCCGATCATTTCCCGCCGCAGACGGTCCTTTGCCGATTCGATCTCCCTCTGAACAGCGGTTTCGGCCTGATCGAAGATCTGCTTCACCCTTTCCTCGGCCTCGGCAATCAACCTGTTTTTTTCCGCCAACCCTTCGGCCCTGAACTGCTCGATGATCCCCTCTCTGCTCTGCTCGAATTCCCTGAGCCGCTTCTCCAGATCCTTGTACTTGCGCTCAGCCTCTTCCTTGCCCGTGCGCAGTTCGGCCAGGCGGGTCCTGAGCTCTTCGCTCCTGGATGCCAGGAGAGCTTTGATATTCACCTTCTTCAGGACAACGTAGAGGATGATCACCATCAGGGCGAAGTTGATGAACCGGTAAAGGAGGTCCAGGAGATCTCCTGTCCGGTCTGCGCCATGTCCGGTTTCCGCCGCAAAAGAGAGGCTGCAGAGAATGAGGCTGCCGATCAAGAGAACAACCCCGGTCAGTACCATCCTTCTTCTGCTGCCGACATTTCCGATCATTGCAATCTCCTGCCAAGGATCTTTTCAGCGAGCTCCTGTGAGAATATTCCAATCTCTTTTTCCAGGGTGGTGCGTATTTCTCCCGCCCGCATCTCCATCCTCTTGCGGGCCTCTTCCATCCTGCTTCCTGCCGAAGCGGTGGCCTCCTGGTACATCTTCTTTTCCATTTCCAACCCTTGGCCCCTCAAACTCTCCCTTTCCCGAAACCCCAGCTTCCTTGCGCTCGTCAGATTCTCTTCCAGGGAACTGGAGTACTCCAGTCCCTTTGCCTCGAGATCGGCCGCCCCATGCGCAAGAACGTTCATTTCCTGGTTTCTCTGACTGAGGACCTTTCGGATGGGTCGATAAAGGATGATATTCAGGAGAAAAAGAAGGATCAGGAAATTGGCAATCTGGATGAATACAGAAGAATCTATGCTCAGCATGGCTTCCTTCCCGCCTCGTCGGCCTTATCTACAAACGAGGATCGTCCTTCCGGCGGGAAACCAACCTGCAATCCTTATGGAAGCGTTTTCGGGAATGATCCCTCTCCGCATCCGTCTGGCAGGAGACTACCGGAAGGATAGCTCTTTGTAATCGACAAAAATTATGGATGAAACGGTGATGCCGGTCAGTTAAGTGATGGACTTGTAGAAAAAAAAAAGGGTCTTGTCAAAGATTTTCTGCCTGTATGGAAAAGAAACCGTACACGAGGGGGGATCCAGAGGATTGCGGCCTTATCGCACGACGGCGAGTTTCTGTTCCTCGGATTGATTTGGCTTTGTCATCCTGCAATTCCCTTCGAAAATCACACCTTCGTCGATGACCACGGCAGGAGATTCTATGTTGCCGAAGACCTTTCCAGGCGCATGAATCTCGATTCGTTTGCCTGCAACGATGTTCCCGCGTATTTCTCCGCTGATGACAATATGATTCACATAGACGTTGGACTCGATGAGGGCCGTCTCACCAACGATAAGGGTCCCTTCCGTGTAGATTTCTCCTTTGAAGCGGCCGTCGATCCTGACGGTTCCTGCAAACGAAAGTTTACCCTCGAATTCGGTGTTGCTTCCCAGGAACGCGTTGATCTCATCTCTTTTTTTCATTGGATGTCACCTGTTTTGCAAGTTGTACTTTACCACAAAGGGGGTCTTCTTGCAAGGATTTTCCCTTACTGGAACATGAAACGCCTCATGCTGATATTGAGAAGCAGCCCAAGGCCGGCCATGACCGACAACACGGATGAGCCTCCGTAGCTTATCAGAACCAGGGGGATGCCCACCACCGGGAGGAGCCCCGTGGTCATGCAGACATTGATCACCAACTGCCAGAACAGGATGGTGACGACTCCAAAGGCGATCAGGGCGCCAAAACGATCCCTTGAATTCGCTGCAATGCTCAACCCCCAGAGAATCAAGGTAAAGTAGATGACCAGCAGGATCAACGATCCCAGGAATCCCCACTCCTCCGCAAGCACCGAAAAGGCAAAATCCGTGTGCTGCTCAGGGAGAAAATGAAGACTCGTCTGGGTTCCGTGCAGGAACCCTTTGCCCCAGAACATTCCCGAGCCTATGGCAATCTTGGACTGCTGGATGTGATACCCGGCCCCCAGGGGGTCGAGATCGGGGTCTATAAACGTGAGGATTCGCCTCTGTTGATAATCCTTGAGCTTGAACCATAAGAGCGGTGCCGAACCCATTCCGGCGACAACCAGAATCATAAACGATTTCCATCTCATCCCGGCGAACAGGATTATCGAGAACGCGATGATAAGGATCATGAGCGATGTGCCGAGGTCCGGTTGTTTGACGATCAGGGCGCAGGGGATCGCCATGTACAGAAAAGGCTGCCATAGATCCCGCAACCGATAGCCGCCGGGTTGAAGATGCTCGTCGAAGAACTTGGCAAGCAGGATTACGACGGCCATCTTCATGAACTCCGAAGGCTGAATCGTGAACCCTCCAATACTCAACCATCTTTGTGAACCGGAGATCTTGCCCCCAACCAGGGAGACCAGCACGAGGAGACCGATCACGATAAGATAGCCCGGCAAGGCCAGCCGCTGGAGGAGGTGGTAGTCAAAGGTGGTCGCAAGCAGCATCACGACAAACCCGATCAAAAACCAATAGGTCTGCTTCATGAAAATCTGCATACCGCCCGCGTTTCTCATGGGAAAGGTTGCGCTGTAGAGATTGATGACACTGATCAGGGTCAGGAGCAAGAGGATCAGCACCAGAATCCAATCGAAATTTTGAACCAGCCGTCTGTCGAACATCTTTTGCCTCGTTCAGGGAACTTTCTTCTTTGCAAAATACGCTGCAAGCACCTCACGGGCCAGAGGCGCCGCGTTGGCGCCGCCGCCTCCTCCGTGCTCGACAAGAACACCCAGGGCAATAGCCGGGTTGTCCGCCGGGGCAAGGGAGACAAACCATGCATGATCTTCGGATTCATGGCCGGCGGCAGTGAGGGCCTTCTCTTTCCCAAGGGTGACCACCTGCGAAGTGCCGGTCTTGCCTGCGCCGATGATCCCGTCCACCCGGGATTTCGATCCCGTGCCCCGGGGCTCATGCACGACTCCTATGAGACCCCGCTTGACGATTTCCAGGTGTTCGGGGTTGACCCTCAGCCGCCCCATGACCGTGGGCGCAAACTCGTAGAACCGCCGGTCGTCTTTTCCCACCCATCTGATGGCCTTCGGCTGGTAGAGATAACCGCCGTTGAACACCGCGGCGATAAGGCGCGCCATCTGCAGAGGGGTGGCCAGGACAAAGCTCTGGCCGATAGCGACCGATATGGTCTCGCCCGGCTGCCAGGGTTCCCCGAATCTCTTAAGTTTCCATTTGCTCGTGGGGATCAACCCTTCCTTCTCCGACCCCAGGTCGAAGTCGGTCTTGATACCCAGCCCGAACATGTTGGCATAATGAGCAATCCGATCCACTCCGAGTCTTCGGCCCAGCTTGTAAAAATAGACATCGCAGGACTCCACAAGGGCTCGGTGCAGGTTGACGCTGCCATGTCCGCCCTTTTTCCAGCATCGATGTGTATAGGCGCCCACGGTATACGATCCCCCGCAGGAGGTTTCTTCCTGGGGATTGATAATCCCTTCCTCCAAACCTGCTATCGCCATCACGATCTTGAAAGTCGATCCCGGGGGGTACTGCCCGGTGATGGCCCTGTTCTGAAGGGGGTGGTCTTTTCCTGAAGCTATCCGCACCCATTCGGATCTTTCCATCCCGGTGATGAACACATTGGGATCAAAGGCGGGTCCGCTCGCCATGGCAAGGATTTCGCCGTTGTTGGGGTTCATGGCCACTATGGCCCCTCTCTTGTCTTTGAGCGCCTGCTCCGCCACCATTTGAAGATCCTTGTCAATGGTAAGGCAGACATTGGACCCCGGCACAGGAGGTATTCGTGAAAGGGTCCTCAGCTTTCTGCCGGCGGCATCCACCTCGACCTGCTCCCCCCCGCGGAGCCCGCTGAGGAGCTTCTGCCATCTTCCTTCCACACCGTACTTGCCCACGAGATCTCCCTGCTTGTTCTCGGGATAGTTTCCGGTGTTCAACTGGCTTTCGCTGATTTCCCCCAGATACCCGATCAGGTGGGAAGCGAAATCCCTGTACAGATAATGGCGCTGGGGTTTGATCTGGATAGAGACGCCCGGCAGGTTGAAGAGATTGGTTTCCACTGTAGCCAGTTCATCACGGGACATGTTTCTTTTGATGAGGATGGGCCTGAACGGGTATTTCAGGGCTTCCCTGGTGATCTTCTTCTGTGTGACTTCCATGGGGAGCCCGATCAGTTTCTCCAGATTCCTGAGAAGTCTCGGCCGATCATGGACATTTTCGGGAATCAGATAGAGGTCGAAGGACGGGCGGTTGTCGACGAGGAGTTCACCATTCCGATCAAAGATCATTCCCCGAAAAGGTGGAATATCCTGCAGGTGGATGCGATTGTTCTCCGATTGCGTGCGGTAGACCGGACCGTTCACGATCTGCAGAAACCACAGCCGCATGACCAGGACCCCGAAGATTACAATTGCGATGAGGGTCGCTGCCTTCAGACTGTTTGCAAAACCTTCCGCCGAAACGGAATCCAGACCGGATCCTCTGAGCTGCGATCTTCCTTTCCATGGAATCGGCTTCATCCGATCTGCATCACCTTTCTATTCTGCGGAATCAGCTTCCCTTCCGAACGGCCCGGTCAGAGTAGTGAGGCCGTAGAAGAGGGGGGGCGCCAGCAGTGCCGTGGCAAGCGCGGATACGCCCAAAGCCGGAAAAGGATACTGCAGAAAAGTCAAACGCGGAGAAAGGGTATAGAGAAGAGCCGCAAACAAGAGCCCTTTTAAGCAGACAGAAAGGAAAACCAGGATCAGCAACCCTCTTGAGGAGTGAAGATCGAAGAACCTGGAACCCAGTTTTATGGAAAAGAATACGGTCATATAGAGAAGTGACGAGATGCCCGGCCACCCGGCGGAAAAGATGTCGGTGAGCACCCCCTGGCCCATTGCAAACACCGCCGCCCCGATATTTCCATTCGTAGCCAGCAGGCATCCGATGAGGATGGATACCAGATCGATATCCAGGGAGTCAAACCCGATCCGGTTCATGAGACTTCCCTTGAAGAGGATAAACAGCGTGGATCCGGACCACGCTGCCACCTCCAGGATTATTCTGCCGTTTCTTTCGGATTGTCTGATAACGGATCCTCCCTCAGAATGACGAGCACCTCCTCCAGCTTTGAGAAATCGACCGCGGGCTTCAGCTTGACATACTTGAAGAGCTCCCAGGGATTATCCTTCACCTCCAGCACTTCACCAACGAGCAGCCCCTTCGGATACACCCCTCCGATCCCGGAAGTCACTGCGATGTCGCCCGCAGCCACGTCTCCGGTCTTGAGCACGTAGTCCAGTTTGCAGAGGCTGGGGGACTGTCCTTTCACGATTCCTTTCTCTCGAGACCTCTGGATCAGGCAATCGACGGCGCTGTTCTGGTCCACGACAAGGAGAACCTTTGAATAACCCGGGGAGACCGAAATCACTTGCCCGACCACGCCTCCCGCATTGACCACGGGCATGTTGACCTTCAGACCCGAGCTTTTCCCCTTATCGATAATGACGGATTCGAACCATCCGGTTGGATCGCGTCCGATGACCTGGGCGGCAACAACAGGCCAGTCCGTCGCATTCTTGAACTGAAGAAGCTCCCGCAAACGCGTCTGGGTCGCCAACAACTCGAGGTATCGATGGTTCTCCATCCGGAGTCCGTCGATTTCCGCCTTCATTCGGGTATTTTCTTTTCTGAGATCAACAAGGTACAAGTAGTGAAGCCACCACCCTTCCACATACCCGATGATCTTTGCAAGGAGGTTCTGGGCAGGGGCGGTCATTTCCACAGCGACCTGCTCGACAGGACTCCAAGAACCCCTTCTGCCCAGATTGGAGGAAAAAATGAAGAGGGCCAGGAAGGTGAACACGATGTAAAGCCAGATGGTTCTGATTCGTCTCAAATCTAAATCATTCTTCAGTCACGCCTTCGGAGAAGATCATCCAATGATAACTTCCCGAAGGATAGAGATTTCGTCCAGGGCCCTTCCGGAGCCCAGAACGACTGCGGACAGGGGATCTTTGGCAACTGTAATCGGAAGCTTCGTCTGCTCCCGCAACAGGATGTCCAGGTTCTTGAGCAGCGAGCCGCCGCCCGTCAGCACAATACCCGTGTCCACAATGTCGGAAGCCAGCTCAGGGGGAGTCTGCTCGAGTGCGATGCGAACGGTTTCGACGATGGTTTCGACCTGCTCGGAGATGGACTTCCTCACTTCATCGGAATCGATGTTCAGGATCTTCGGAATGCCGGTGACAAGGTCTCGTCCTTTCACTTCAATGGTCTCAAGATGGTCGGAAGGGTAAGCGTTTCCTATTGTCGTCTTGATTACTTCGGCAGTGGAAAGCCCTATGAGGAGATTGTATTTTCTCTTGATGTACTGAAGGATGGCTTCATCCATTTTGTCCCCACCCACCCTCACGGACTTACTGTATACGATTCCCGTCAGGGAAATGACGGCGACCTCGGTTGTCCCGCCCCCTATATCGACCACCATGTTCGCCCGGGGTTCCGTAATGGGAAGGTCGGCTCCAATGGCCGCAGCCATAGGCTCCTCAATAAGGTAGACCTCCCTCGCCCCGGCAGATTCCGCAGATTCCCTGACCGCCCTCTTCTCCACTTCTGTTATCCCGGTGGGGACGCAAATGATGATTCTCGGCCTCACGAGAGCGCCCCGGTTATGCACCGTTCTTATGAAATGACGCAGCATTGCCTCGGTGATCTCGAAATCCGCGATCACGCCGTCTTTTATCGGACGTATGGCGGCGATGTTACCTGGTGTGCGCCCCAGCATCATCTTGGCCTCTTTGCCTACCGCCAGCACCTTGTTCTCGCCTTTGGAGTCTTTTTTGACGGCCACTACCGATGGCTCGGACAAGACGATGCCCTTCCCTTTTACATACACCAGGGTGTTCGCCGTTCCCAGATCAATCGCCATATCATACGAAAACATGCCCCAGAAGGCATCCAGTAACATGCCCGGTCTCTCCTTTCACCATCAGCCTTATTCGTGGACCTGCAAAAATCTCGCCACTTGAAGAAAACCCTCGGCAGTCTAAATCCCTTGACAAGAGTCTCGAATTTTGATTAGTAAGAGTTTTTGCTTTTAATCCAATCTGACAGCGAGTATCATCAAATCATGAAGAGAACATACCAACCAAGCAATCTAAAAAGGGCGCGGACCCATGGTTTCAGGGTGAGAATGAGCTCCGCAGGGGGCATCAAAGTGTTGAAACGGAGAAGAGCCAAGGGACGAAAACGGCTGAGCGTGTAATCGTCTCCCTGCCATCTACTGAATATTCAATGCTTTCATGGATTCTTACACCTTCTTGAAATCAGAGAGGTTATTGGACCGGAAGGAGTTTGTCAATCTAAATCGATCCGGCAGGAAACTTCGCACCGAACACTTCACAATCTCTCTGATGCAGAATGGTCGGGGGGTCACGAGACTGGGGATTGCCGTAAGCAAGCGAATCGGGAATGCGGTCGAAAGGAACCGGATCAAACGGCTCATTAGGGAGTTTTTCCGCTTGAACAAGACCGTTTTCCCCAAGGGTTTCGACATTGTCATCGCTGCAAGAAAAGCTGCCGGCGACTTGGATTTCCGGAAATTGACAAGAGAGCTTAGTGACGTTTTACTGGAAAAGAATTGTTGTTCGTCCAATTAGATATATCCCTGTCGCACTGATAGGGATATACCAGAAAGTCATATCCCCCTTTCTTCCTCCTTCCTGCCGGTTTTACCCCTCGTGCTCGACATACGCCATCCGCGCATTCATGAAGTACGGCATCCTGAAAGGGGGCCTTCTATCCATATGGAGAATTTCTAAATGCCACCCCTTCCATCCGGGTGGATTCGACCCTCTGGACTGAGGTTACGACGCATGTTCGCGCCGGGCTAAGAACGAAAACCGGGGCATGAGAATCGCCCCATCAGCGATAAGGTATATTCGATGGAAAAAAGAACAATTTTCGCCTTTGTCCTCTCATTTGCGGTCCTGCTTGCCTGGTCATTCTTTTTCAGCCCGAAGGAAGAGCAGCCCCGGAAACAGGAACCGGCTGTGACTCAGAAGGAGGAGAGTGCATCGAAACCGGCTGTCAAGTCCCCTGAACCGGCCGCGCCGCGCGCTGTAGAGCCTCCGGCAAAGGAGAGTGTCGCCGCCCCGTTCGGACCGAAGGAGGTCTTTGTGGAGACCCCCCTCTACCAGGCGGTTCTCTCGAATGAAGGCGGGACAATAACCAGCTTCAAACTGAAGAACTACAGGGTGACCCCTGACCCCGGAAGCCCGCCCGTGGAGCTTCTGCTCTCTCATGCCGGCGGAGAACGGGATGCCATGACGGCCTCTTTCGACCCCGCCCCCATCAGAGAACAAAGGGACATTTTTTACCGGGTATCCGAGGAGAGAATAGAGGTGGGAACAGGGGGCTCGCCGAAGGAACTCACGTTTCACGGCAGGAGTCCTGACGGGATCAATGTGACGAAGACCTATCGATTCCACCCGGACCGCTATCCCATCGATCTCACCATCTCCGCCAAGAACGAATCAGGCTCCAGGATCAATGGACATTTCAGGGCGTCGGTACGAAATACCCCGCCTGCGGACAAACAGAGCTATTATGCCTTCAATGGGGTCGCCCTGTTCAAGAACAAAGATCTTCAGGAACTGGATCCCGACGACCTGAAAGAGGGCCAATCCATTGCCGGACGCATCCAATGGGTAGCTTACGAAACAGATTATTTCATGACCGCCTTCATCCCGAAGGATGTTACCGAGGCTTCCTTCCATGGCCGACAAGCGGCCTCAGGGGCGCTTGCCGCCGATCTGACAGGCCCGGCTCTTCCCCTGGAGCCCGGGGATCAGGCAGCTGCCGGCTATACCTTCTATTTTGGCCCGCGTGAGTTGTCCATCCTGAAGGAATTGAATGCAAACCTGGATGCTGCAATCGATTTCGGGTGGACCGACGTGATTGCCAAACCCCTTCTCTATGCGCTCCGCTTTTTCCAGCAGTATGTGGGCAATTACGGGATTGCCATTATTCTCCTCACTGTGCTCATCAAGATCCTCTTCTGGCCATTGACCCACAAGAGCTACAAGTCCATGAAAGAAATGCAGAAGATCCAGCCTCTCATGGCGAAAATGCGGGAAAAATACAAAGGCAACCGTGAGCAGATGAACAAAGAGATGATGGCCCTTTACAGGACCTATAAGGTCAACCCCATGGGGGGCTGCCTGCCAATGGTCATCCAGATTCCCGTTTTCTTTGCCCTCTTCCGGATTCTCGGCAGCGCCATTGAACTGCGACATGCGCCTTTTTTATGGTGGATCAATGACCTTTCCGCGCCTGATCGCCTTTTCAGTTTCCCGTTCGAGATTCCGTTCATGACCCCCCCCTATGGGATACCCGTTCTCACGCTGTTCATGGGGGCATCCATGTTTATCCAGCAGAAAATGACCCCGACGCCCGGGGATGCGACGCAGGCCAAGATCATGATGCTCATGCCGATTATCTTTACGGTCATGTTCATCAACTTCCCATCGGGTCTGGTGCTTTATTGGCTCGTCAACAATATCCTCTCCATAGGCCAGCAGTATCGGATCCTCAAGAAGCCTGCTTAATTTCAACGGAGGAGTAAAGATGGAAGACCGTGAGTTCGAAGGAAAAACCACTGAAGAAGCGATAAAGAATGCTTCCCGCGAGCTGAACATCCCTGAAGAAGATCTGGATATCGACATCATAGAGCCGGGATCTGCCGGTATATTCGGACTGGTCGGCGGCAAGAAGGCAAGAATCAAGGTCCACATGAAAGAGGCCGAAACGGAAGAAAGATCCGAAGCCGAAGAAGTCGTCGACTATGAAGAGACCAAAGCTGCAGTCGAAGCAATCGCGCCGGATGAGGTTGCGTTTGCTCAGAAAACCCTCAGCCGCATCCTGGAACTCATCCCGCTGGAAGCCACTGTCAGCGCTGAGCATGGCAACGGAAAAATCATCCTTCTCATAGAAGGAGACCGCTCGGGGCTTCTGATTGGACGAAAAGGAAAGACTCTGGATGCCTTGCAGTTCATCGTGAACAAGATCGTGAACAAGGCCCTAGACCGCAAGATCAGCGTTGTCGTCGACTCGGAGAATTACCGGAAGCGAAGGGAGGAGATTCTGACCCAAATGGCGCTGAGGATGGGAGATAAGGCGAAAAGAATCAAGAAACCGGTCACCACATCCCCCCTCAATCCCCACGAGAGAAGAATCATCCACCTCGCCCTCAAGGAGGATGATCGTCTGGACACAAAGAGCCGCGGGGACGGTCTGATGAAAAGGGTTGTCATCATCCCGAAAAGGTAACATAGGTCCTATAGGACATATAGGACCTATGTTTTTGAAACCATGGACGACACCATAGCCGCCATTGCCACGCCTCTGGGACAGGGAGGAATCGGCATCATCCGGCTGAGCGGGCCTCGGGCAAAGGAGATCGCAGGACGGATTTTCGTCCCGAAGAAACCAGGTAAGGCGCTGCAGGACCGCCGCCTTGTCCTCGGGAATCTGGTAGATCCTTCCACCGGCGCTGTCCTGGATGAAGTGCTGGTCTCCCTGATGGCGGCACCTCTTTCCTATACGCGGGAAGATGTTGTTGAGATCAATTCGCACAGCGGCCCGCTTCTCCTTTCCAAAGTCCTGCAGGTCGTCCTGCAAACGGGCGCACGTCTTGCCCGGCCGGGAGAGTTCACCTTCAGGGCTTTCATGAACGGCCGCATGGATCTCACGCAGGCAGAGGCCGTTGTGGACCTCATCCGCTCCAGGTCGGAAAAAGGGCTGGCCCTCGCAGCGAGACAACTCTCCGGAGGATTTGCGGAGCAGATAGAGGGGTTGCGCCAGAGAGCCCTGGATCTCCTTGCCCGAATCGAGGCGGCCATCGATTTCCCTGAAGAGGCGGACTCCATTGTCGGTGTGGAGGAGAGCCGATCACTGGAAGAGAATCTTCTGCCGGCAATCGAACGACTCATTACCTCGCACACGCAGCGAAAAATCTGGATGGACGGGATTGCAACCGTGATCGTAGGGCGGGTCAATGCCGGGAAATCCAGCCTTCTCAATCGGCTCCTGAATGAAGAACGCGCCCTTGTGACACCTATTCCCGGAACGACCAGGGATGTCGTTGAATCGACAATCCATATCGAGGGGATTCCCCTGCGGCTCATGGATACGGCCGGGTTTAGAAAAGGCCGCGGCCGCATCGAGCATCTGGGCATCCGGAAGACCGAACAGAGGCTCTCCGAGGCGGATCTCGCGCTGGTGGTGATCGATCAGAGCCGGCCTCTTTCCGGGGTTGACCGTGAACTCCTGGCACGCACCGGAGAAAAGAGCCTGACCATCCTGAACAAATCCGACCTGCCCTCCAGGATCGGCAGGAATACCGAAGCGAAGATGCGGAAGGAGCGTCGTGTGGTAAAAACGTCCGCTCTGACAGGCTCGGGCCTCGAAGATCTCCGCCGGGCCATTGTGGAGATGGTCGTTCTGGATGGTGAGGGTGAAGATCTTCTCCATGCGGCCCCCAACATCAGACAGAGGGATGAACTGCTCGAGGCTGAGGAATCTTTTCGAAATGCAGCGCGGAATCTGAAGGAGGAATTGCCGTTGGAGATTGTTGCTGCCGATCTTCATGCAGGGGTGGACGGTCTGGGGCGGATCGTCGGCAAAGGCTCGCCCGAAGAAGTGCTCGACAGGATTTTCAGCGAGTTCTGCATCGGAAAATGAAGGGACCGCCACAAAGACACAAAGGCACGAAGAAGACATTACAATTCTTTGTGTCTTCGCGTCTTGGTGGCGATCTTCTTACTTCTTTGCGAAGTACTCCTTCACCTGCTTGATGGCGCAGAACTTCCCGCACATGGTGCAGACATCGTCCTCGGCAGGCGGATTCTCCTCTCGCAATCTTCTTGCCTTTTCCGGGTCAATGGCAAACTTCATCTGAGCCGACCAGTCCAGGTTCTTTCTGGCAACGGACATATTTCTGTCCCTCTCGATAGCCAGTTTGTGCCCCCTTGCAATATCGCCGGCATGGGCCGCGATCCTGGTGACGATCACCCCTTCCCTGACATCCTGAACGGACGGCAGGCAGAGATGTTCCGTGGGTGTGACGTAGCAGAGGAAATCGGCGCCCGCTTCTCCCGCCACCGCCCCTCCGATCGCACACGCCACATGATCATAACCGGCGGCGATATCGGTCACGAGCGGCCCCAGCACATAGAAAGGGGCATGATGGCAGAGTTGCTTCTCCAGGAGGACATTGGCGCGGATTTGATTTAAAGGCACATGCCCCGGGCCCTCGATCATTACCTGAACATCCTTTTCCCAGGCATATTTCGTGAGCTGCCCGAGCGTCATCAACTCGTGGATCTGAGCGCGATCGGTTGCATCCGCGATGCATCCCGGTCTCAGCCCGTCCCCCAGGCTCAGGGTGACGTCGTATTTTCCGGCGATCTCCAGGAGCCTGTCATAATTCTCATAAAGCGGGTTTTCCCTGTTGTGGTGGAGCATCCAGGTGGTCAGAAAAGCGCCTCCTCTGCTCACGATGTCCGTGATTCTTCCCTGATGCTTGAGGGTCTCAAGGGCGGCCCTGGTGAGGCCGCAATGCACCGTAATGAAATCCACTCCATCCGCCGCCTGATTCTCGATGACCTCGAAAATCTTGTCGACGGTGAGTTCAATGAGCCCGCCCTTTTGATTGATGGTCTCGACCACCGCCTGATAGATGGGCACCGTGCCCACAGGCACAGAGGATTTCCGAATGATCCTTCCGCGGCAGAGATTGATATCCCCTCCTGTGGAAAGATCCATGACCGTGTCAGCGCCTGCCGAGATGGATACCTCCAGCTTTGCGAGTTCCTCTTCCAGGTCGACCTTGTCCGATGAGGTGCCTATGTTGGCGTTCACCTTGATCAGCAAACCCTCTCCAACGCCGCAGGGAACCAACCCTTTGTGACTCCTGTTGGCCGGAATCACGATCCTTCCTTCCGCGATCTTGTCCCGCAGCCACCCGGGGTCCACCTTTTCCTTTTGAGCAACCGCGTCCATCTCCGGAGTGATTTTCCCGGCCCTGGCATCCGAAATCTGTGTCATAGCCCTTGTCTTCCTTATCCGTTATTTTTTAGTGTTCAGTTTTCAGGGTACTGAAGAATCGTTGTCGCAGGCGGCAAGCGGTCGTTTGAGAAAGGTCACGTGTCCCTGAACTCCCGATCATCTATTCACTACTGACATCATATAACTTACGAGGTTTCCCTGCAAGCGGCGTTTCCATCCGGTCCCCATTTTCGGGTGTGTTTTGAGACACGATAGTGGAAAGATCACGGGCCGACGGGTCCGGCGCCGCGACCGCAGGAATACCCTTTTTGGATGGCCATATGAGCAAATTCATGTGCCAGCCCCGCTGCGGCTCTGAGGTCGCCGGTGATCGCCAGATAGGTGGCCAGCGCCGTTGAAAAAACGCACCCGCTTCCATGGGTATGCTCGGACTCGATTCTGTCGCTGCGGAAATGGAAAGTCTCATTCCCGTCGAAGAACACATCAACGCATTCCGATTTCAAATGCCCTCCTGTCACGATGACATCAGGCCCCACTTTTCTGATGATCCGTGCAGCCTCTTCCATATCCGACGTGCTCTCCACTTTCCGCCCCGAAAGATGAGAGGCTTCTTCCAGATTCGGCGTTACCACAGTGACCATGGGCATCAGCAGCTTTCTCAGGAGCGCCACTGCATCGGCTTCGATGAGCGGTCTCCCGGTGGTAGCCTTGAGAACCGGGTCCATCACCACATTCGGCAATCGATGCCTCTTCAACAGCTCGGCCACCTTTCGGACGTTTGCCGCGCTATAAAGCATTCCCAACTTGACGGCATCGGGTGAGAGATCTCCCAGGATGCTCTCCACCTGGGTTTCGAGGAAAGCTGCCGGTACCTTGTGAATCGCTGCTATCCCCAGCGAGTTCTGGGCTGTCAGAGCCGCGATTGCCGTGAGGGGGTGAGCACCAAGGGAAGCAACCGTTCTGATATCGGCCTGAACGCCCGCCCCACCCGATGAATCGGATCCTGCAATGATCAGAACATACTTCATAGCTTACCAAATTCTCTTGTGACTTCAATAGGTAGAGAACACCTCCTGCAAGCTAGCAACGGAGGCCAACCCTGTCAATAAGAAAGAGCTTTGTAACCCCCGGCCCTGTGACGATGAGCAGGGGTCTGGCGCTGCCACCGATGCTCCCAATAGGATCCTTGCCTGGAATCGACTGGTGGGCTCCCGCAGCCCGCCTTTGATACTCCTTTTCTACATCCGCGAGATCCCATGGCAAACCTCTTCCACCCGATTTCCATAAAGCTGGAGTGCTACGGGTGTTGTCTCCTTGACTTCCAAATCTCTTTCCCATATATGCTTGTCCGAACCGGTTGAGGTGCCGGCGTGATCCATGTCCGGGGACCGGGGAGAGCAGCACGATCCCATTTTTCTCGGTCACGGCTTTCATTGAAGTCCGCCCATGAACGGAGGCACCTTCTCAGATGGCATTCATCGAACGACGGTTGAAGAGTTTTTTTTCCATTCGCTCCGGTTCGATCACAATAACCCTCACCATGCTCGTGCTCGTCTTGTTCTTCATAGGTGTCCCCATCCTGGATATGGTCGAGCTCAAGACCTACGATCTCCGTTTTCTTTCCAGGGGAGTCGTGAAGCCTTCGCCGGATGTGGTGATTGCCGTCATCGACGAAAAAAGTCTGGACATGGAAGGACGCTGGCCATGGCCGAGATCAAAGGTGGCCAGGCTCATCAATGTCCTCTCGGAAGAGGGCGCCAAGGTCATCAGCATGGATATCACGTTTTCCGAACCTGATGAGAACACAAACCTGAAGTTTCTTGACCACTTCGACCAGAAGATCCGGACTCTGAAGATTGTCGACGATCAGGTAAGATCTTTCGTGACGGAAAGCAGACGAAATGCGGACAACGACCTGATTCTTTCCAATGCCATAAGAAATTCCAGATCAGAGGTCGTCCTGGGCTATTTCTTCCATATGTCGGAGACCAGCCTGAATTACAGGATAGAAGAGAAGCAGATCCAATCACAACTGAGACGAGTGGCCAAATCCAAATATCCGCTTGTGATCTACAAGGACAAGACTTTGTTTGCCGAACCCTTTATTCCCGCCTATGCACCGGAGGGGAACCTTGAAATCCTGAGTGATGCCGCACCGGCCTCCGGATATTTCAACATGCTGCCCGACCCGGACGGCATTGTCCGGTGGATGCCCCTGATCATCAGATGCGGTGAGGAAATATTCGCGCCTCTTTCGGTTCAGACCCTCTGGAACTTTCTGGATAGGCCTCAGCTCATGGTCAGGGTCGCCGCATACGGGGTGGAAGGCATCCGGATGGGGAACTTGTTCCTGCCCACTGATGAGAACGGGCAGATGCTCATCAACTACCTGGGGCCGGGAAAGAGTTTCCCTCACTATTCCATCACGGACATCCTCGGTAGAAAAACCCCTCCCGGCAGCTTCAAGGACAAAATCGTCCTGGTCGGCGCCACGGCCGTCGGTATCTATGACCTGAGAAACACCCCCTTCTCCCCTGTTTTTCCGGGTGTTGAAATCCATGCCACGGTCATCGACAACATCCTGAACAAACAGTTCATCCACAAGCCCAAATGGACCAGGATTTATGATTGCCTGACCATCCTCATTCTCGGCTTCTTCATCGGCGCCGTGGTGCCACGGGTCGATGCGGTGAAGGGGCTGCTCTTCGCCCTGATCCTCTTCACTGCCCACGTTCTTGTAAGCCAGTGGGTGTTCAGTCATTACAGGATCTGGGTCAGCATGGTCTATCCGCTTTTGGCAGGGGTGCTGGTCTACACCTGCCTGACGATTTACAGGTATATCACCGAGGAAAGAGAACGAAAGAAGATCCGAGGTGCATTCAGCTTTTATGTTTCCAGCTCGGTGGTGAGCGAGATGCTCAAGAATCCGGACAAGCTGAAGCTGGGAGGGGATAAGAAGGATCTTTCCGTACTTTTCTCCGATATCCGGGGATTCACCACCATTTCCGAAGGGTTGACACCCGAGGAGCTCGTTCACCTCCTCAATGAATATCTTACCGCGATGACGAACGTGGTATTCAAATACGACGGAACCCTGGATAAATACATGGGAGATGCCGTAATGGCCTTCTATGGAGCTCCGCTGGATCAGGCCGATCATCCATTCAGGGCCTGCCGTTCCGCTCTGGACATGATGGAGGAGCTCAAGAAGCTGAATGAGAAGTGGATTCGCGAAGGCAAACCGCCCCTCGACATAGGCATTGGGATTAATACCGGAATGATGATGGTGGGGAACATGGGCTCGGATCAGAGATTCGACTACACCGTCATGGGGGATGCGGTCAACCTTGGGTCGAGGCTGGAGGGGGCCAACAAGAATTACCAGACCAACATTCTGATCAGCGAATCCACTTATGACCGGGTGAAGGACTCCTTTGTCTGTATGGAACTGGACAGTGTCCGCGTGAAGGGGAAGTTGAAGCCTGTTAAAATCTTTCAGCTCATGGGAGAGGATGTCCCGCGAAGCCGCAGGGAAGCCATCGACCGCTTCAACAATGGGTTGTCTCTCTATTTACAGCAGAGATGGGATGAGGCCTTGGAAGCGTTCCATGCTGCAGCGGAAATCGATCGGGATCTCTCTGCAAGCAACATTTACATGGAACGTTGTGCAAAACTCAAGGCAAACCCGCCCGGATCCGATTGGGACGGCGTCTTTGTCATGAAGACAAAGTAAGAACGGAATAATGGAATACTGGAATACTGGTTGAGTTCTCTGCTTTGACCCATCATTCCATCATCCCATTATTCCACCATTCCATTCTTTCTGCCTATCTCAGCTCCTTCAGGTAGTAGTACAACAGCTTTTCGTACTCCAGGATGACTTCCCGCACGTGCTTCCTGTGCTTCCACCACTCTTCTGCGCTGAAATTCGAATAGCGGGTGGGAACGACTCGAATACGGACGTCTTTCTCTTCCATTACTCTACTGAACGTAAGATGGGTCCGCCGTGTGTGGGTTGGAGATGTAATAAGGATGATGGAGCGGTATTTCTCTTTCTCAACCAGATCCCGAACCATATCCGCTTCACCCTTGGTGCTGCCGCTTGGATGTTCGCCGATCAGAATGGCGGATCCGGGCACACCCAATTCCTGAAGAAGCCTCTTCATGAGGTCAATCGTGCGGGGATAGTGTATTCCCTTGCCTTCCAACACACCGAGACCGTCCGGCGGTTCTTCCGGGGCAATGAATATCCGTGGTGCAAGTCCTCTGTGGTAGATATCTGCCGTTGCCAGCCCTCTTTCGATGTTTGCTCCGGCAAGGCAAACGAGAAGGTCTGATTTTGAGATATCGTGTTCTATCACCAGAAATTTTCCAATTGCAGTGAGGATCTGGACATGGAAGGCTGCGACAAGGATGTACGCCAGAATCACCCCCAGGAGAATCGGCTTCAGAAATCGACCCCTGGGGCTTCTCTTCTCCGGTTCGTCCATTCCGGTATCAGGAGGGGTGACGTCTTTATTCAGGAACTTCTCCCACATGTCTTCTTGTCCCTTCGGTTAGACTTTCCGCATTTTCTTCAATTCGGCGGCTATCCGGGGTTCCCCGGGTGCCATTTGAGAGGCAAAGGCGAGCATCCTGATCGCCTCGTCCACTTCGTTTTTGCCGGCCAGGACCTTGGCCATTCCCAGGTATGCGTAGCGGTCGAACCCGAGATTAATGGCCCGTCTGTAATGCTGCTCCGCGGCCGTTAAATCGCCGAGGCTCAGGCAGGCGTCTCCCATTCTGGTCAAGGCGATTCGAGGCTCCATTCCGCAGAGAATCGCCTTTTCCCACGATTGAAGGCCCGCGCCGTGCTCTCCCAGTCCTCTCAGGCAATCGGCCCTGCCGTGCCATGCAAAGGGATCATCGGGATTCCTCTCCAGAATCCTCTCGTAGTACTCCAGTGCAGCCCTGTACTCCTTTTTCCTGCGAAGCACTTTCGCGGCAGAGGACAAGGGCCTGCATGGATCCGCAGACCCGCCTATCGCCTTTTCATAGTATGCCAGCGCCTCATCGTAATCCCCTTCGGCTTCAAAGACCTCGCCCAACCCCATCAACGCATACGGATCCCGAGGATTCTTTTCCATGGCCTTGCGATAGTATCTCCTGGCCCCTTCGAACTCCCTTTTTCTTCTCAGCCCATCGGCAACCCTTGTCATGACCTGGTAATCATCAGGATAAAAGGACAGATACCGCATCCATAGATCCAAGGCCCTTTTCAGGTTCTTGAGACCCCGGCAGGCATCGCCCGCCCCTACCAGTGCAAACTTGTTCTTCCTGTCAAACTGGATGGCCCGCTCGTAATAGGCAAGCGCCTCGCTGAATCGTCTGGTCTTCAGGCTGACATCCCCGAGGCCGACAAGACTGTAGACGTCCCGAGGTTCGATCTGAAGGGCCGCATGGTATTTCTTCTCGGATTCGCCATACCGCCGTTCGCGCATCAGTCTTCGTCCCTCTTTTGATAATTCGATGGCCTCGCTCTTTTTGTTCATCATGGATCCTCCGGAAAAACACCACATCTGACTTGCATTGCAAAAGACTCTTCCTGTAAGATTTCAGCTCTGGGAGCCATAGCGCTGATGAGAATGCATGAGCTTTTCCCGGTACATCTCGTCCCTGAAAAAGGATTGCCCCGGCGGCAAACCCATACCCCATTTTCCAGGAGCTAAAGTGTTACGAAAAGAGTAAACTCAGGTCAACATGAAAGTAAACTGCAATGATCACGGCAAGACCATGGAGCTGTTGGCCCTGCGTGTAAAACTGGAGAAGGGCATCCCCGACCCTGTTGCGCTCAGAGAGGTTAAGGAGCGCATCGAAATCCTGGAGAAGGAACTGGGGCTGAATTGATGATGAGGTCCCTGCTCCATTTTCCGAGACTGGAGTCTTGCGTCTCAGAAACTCTTGCCGCTGTCCAGGAGAAGGGTCACAGGCCCGTCATTCACCAGATGCACCTCCATCATCTCCTGGAATCTGCCGGTAGATACGGAAACACCTTCCGCCCGCAGGGCTCCGACAAAATGTTCGTACAGCTCTCTTGCTTTTTCAGGACGGGCGGCTCGTGTAAACGAAGGCCTCCGACCCTTGATGCAGTCTCCCCAGAGCGTGAACTGAGATACCACCAGGACCGCACCCCCTGTATCTGAGACGGAGAGGTTCATGAGATCCTTTTCATCCGAGAATATGCGGAGGTGGGCGATCTTACGAGCGAGATACTCGGAGTCTTGTTGTACGTCTCCCTCCCCCACGCCCAAAAAGACCAGAAGACCTCCGCCTATCTCTCCGACTGTGACTCCGTCGATTTCGACCCTGGCCTCCTTCACCCTCTGCACCACTGCTCTCATGCAAGACCCCTATGGACGATGAATAATGAATTTGAAGTCGATTGATTTCAGATGGTACATTGAAGATTCTCGTTTGCTTTATAATTCTTCGTGCTCTTCGTGTCCTTCGTGGTTAGACCCTGGGGAGCTTTTTTCACCACAAATATCAGCGGTTGGCTAAAACGACTGACGAATCGCCGACAGATGATGAATATGCCCCAACTGATTCTCGTCAATCCCTGGATCCATGATTTTGCCGCTTTTGATCTCTGGTCCAAACCTCTGGGTCTGCTCTATCTTGCAAGTCATCTGCGGCAGGCCGGGTTCAGGATCCATCTGATCGATTGCCTCAGCATCCGTGATGCGGGCGCCGCAGATCGGGACTCCGGCGGCCGAAGGCTGATCAGGCGCCTTTATGGAACCGGGAAATTCCCGCGGCATAAAACATCGAGGCCTCTGCCTCTCAAGCATATCCCAAGAGCTTATAGCCGATATGGAATCTCTCTTCAATCGTATGTGGAGGAGATTAGAAAAGTACGTGAGCCGGCGGCACTTCTGGTTACCTGCATGATGACCTACTGGTACCCGGGAGTGCAGGAGGTCATTCGAATTTTCAAAGATATCCATCCCGGTGTGCCCGTGATCCTGGGCGGCACCTATGCGCGGCTCTGCCCTGACCACGCGCTTCGAAACGCAGGGGCGGATCACGTCATATTGAAAGATGGAATAGAGGCGGTGAGGAACGTTATCGAAGTTCTCCTGGAGCGCGGTATTGAGGCCGAGCCGCGGTCGGAGATTTCGGAAGTGAGGCCTTACCCCGCATTCGACCTTCTGCCGGGGATGGAATACATCCCCATACTCACATCCACCGGATGCCCTTACAGGTGCACCTATTGCGCAAGCCGCTTTCTTTACCCGCGCACGGAGAAGCGGAATCCGCTGGATGTTCTGCAGGAAATCCTTTTCTGGAATCGGGCATACGGCATCAGTGACTTTGCATTCTATGACGACGCACTGCTCACAGGGGCGGATTCTCACGCCGCTGTTTTTCTCGAGGAGATTGCGCGAAGAAACCTGGACATCCGGTTTCATACCCCCAATGCGCTCCACGTGCGGGAGATCCGGCCGGAGATTGCAGGACTTCTCTTTCGCGCCGGGTTCCGAACCATCCGCCTCGGGCTGGAGACATCTGACATCCTCCTGCACCACAGGATGGGAGACAAGGTTTCAGAAGGGGAGTTTGAAAGAGCGGTGGAAAACCTGAGGTCTGCGGGTTTCCGAAAGAAAGACATCGGCGCATACATTCTCATGGGCATGCCGGGCCAGACGGTGGAGTCGGTGAGAGAAACAGTTCTCTTTTCCGACAGGATCGGGGCCATGCCCTACCTTGCCGAATACTCGCCCATGCCGCACACGGCTCTGTGGGAAGAAGCAATAGCCGCTTCCAAATATGACCTGGCTTCAGAGCCTCTATATCAGAACAATACCCTCCTCCCATGCTGGGACGAGCTTCGGAAAGCCAAGGTGCCTGAACTGAGGGAGTTGGTTCGAAGAATCAGACGCTGACTGAATTGGAATGATCCTCATGTCAGCACCGGTTTATCAGGCTCGCTGCGTACGCGGCTCCGAATCCGTTGTCGATGTTAACCACTGTCACGCCGGAGGCGCAGGAGTTGAGCATTCCAAGGAGCGCGGCCACACCTTGAAAGCTCGCCCCATACCCGATGCTGGTAGGAACCGCAATGACCGGCTTGTCCACGAGACCTCCTACAACACTCGGAAGGGCGCCTTCCATTCCGGCCACAACAATGATGACCGTCGCCCTCGCAAGCTGATCCATGTGTCTCAGCACACGATGAAGCCCGCAAACCCCCAGGTCATACACGGTCTCCACCTCGTTTCCGAGAAATCGTCCGGTGACAGCAGCCTCCTCGGCAACCGGGATGTCCGAAGTGCCCGCGCTGACGACGAGAATGGTCCCCCTGCCGTTTTTCGGGACCGGGTGGTTCATTACCGTAAGAATCCTCGCCTTCTCATGAATCACGGACTGGGGGTATTTCCCCCTGATTCCTTCGGACTTCTCCGGTGAAAGGCGGGTGATCATAATATTTTCCTTTTGTGCGTGCATGCTTCCCATGATCGCCAAAATCTGGGAAAGATCCTTCCCTTCCCCGAATATGATCTCCGGCGCGCCCCGGCGGATGGATCTATGGTGATCTACGCATGCCAGGCCGATGTCTTCAAAAGGGAGTGTCCTCAGTTTCCGTATTGCATCCTCCACCCGGACATCCCCTGTTCTTACATCCTCCAGCAGTTTTTTCAAAAGCTCAAGGTCCAAAAACGTCTCCTATTCTGAGGCAGAGACCGGATCATGAATGGAGCTTCTTTGCCAACTCGGCAACCCGTCTGCCCAGCTTTGCTCCGTTCTCCTCCGCCTTTTGATCGGGGGCCCCGACGCATGCTACGCCATAATGGCCCGTTGCCGACAGGGGATCACCTATAACGACCATGCCGTAGATAAGAAGCGTTTGGATAATGGAAATCATCGTGGTCTCTTTCCCCCCCGACGCATCCGCCGATGTCGCAAAGGCCGCACCCACCTTTCCTTCCATCTGTTTCCTGACTCCGACATATTCATCGAAGATCTTCTTCAGATCCGCGGCCATCACGCCGAAGTATACGGGGGAACCTGCGATAACGCCCGAGGCATCCTTGAAGTCCTCCTTGGTCACGTCGCGAGTGTGTTTCAGAACGGCCTTGACTCCGTCCACCTCCTCCACTCCCTTTGCGATCATTTCAGCCAGTTTTTTTGTGTTCCCGCCCTTTGAGAAATACAGAACCAGCACCTGCATAGCCGTTGCTCCTTTCAGGTTTTACTGAAGAAGATGTTCCTGCTCCAGAAATGTCATTGCCCTCTGACCGATGGTCGTGATCAGGCTTATGGCCCTGGCAAGATGAATGGTCGCCTCCTGGGCCACACCCGAATCCGCGAGGACGGCCGACCGCTCAAGAAGACTTTGGATTCCATCCCAGTCCCAGTCCTTGTGAGTCGCAATCGTCCTGGCGAGAAGAACCTCCTGCGACGCGATCCCCAGAAGGATCCTGATCACCTTTTCACCCCCTGTCCGCTCTTCGGGACCCAGGCCGGAAACCACCTCCAGGGCGTGCGTGATGACGATGACCGCGCTCTTGATCTTTTCACTCTGCACCAGGGCCAAAATGGCCTCGCCGGTCTTCATTCCTACACCTTGCATGACTTCATCGCGTCCGTCACCTGAGTAAAGACATCGGTAAGCCGAAGAATGCCGACGATATTCTTGCCGCTTGTGACCAGCAGCGACTGGTGGCGGCCCATGATGAGTTGATGGATGGCCTCATCCAGCGTGGCATCCTCGTTTACATATTCTCCCTTGGTAGGGGCGTACATGATCGTCTTGACCTTGATCTGGTATGCCTTCCTGCAGATATCCTCCAATGGAGACTGCCAGAGATCGTATTTTTCCATCATGGACTTGAGCAGTTCCTGGCTGAAGCCGCTGTGCGAAATGGCTCCCACATCTCCCATTTTGACATAGCCGCTCTCCAGGCTGCGAATCACGTCCATCTGGCTCAGTTTTCCAACGATCTTCTCGTGTTCGTCATAGACAAGGATCGCCCGGTGTTTGTAACGATCCTGCCGAAAACTTTTCTGAGCCTGCTCCAAGGCAACGACAGCTTCATAAAGGGTCGCTTCCTTGGACACGGTGGCGTATTCAGCCAGGGGAACCATGATGTCCTTGACTAGCTTGTTTTTCATGCGGTGTCCTCCTGCGGAGAGTCCCTGTGACTGAAGGATGTACTCACTCCGACAATTCAATATATTGGTCAACCAGTGGGGTGTCAAGCAATGCCGGGATAAGGATACCATCGTGGGAAGCAAGATCGTAAGCTCAAGCATATGGGAGGGTTTTGCGCGGAAACGGCTGCGGCGGTATCCATTATCGGTGCATCTAGCCGGAATCCCGGTGAGCACCACTCACACCATCACCGGGGTGATTGTTGGGGTGGGCGCGACCAAGCACTTGACCGCAGTTCGTTGGGGTGCGGCCGGCAACACCATATGGGGCCTGGATGCTGACGATCCCGATCTCCGCCCCGATCTCGGCCGGTGTCCTTCTCTTCCTCAGGATGTTTTACTAATAAAGCAGTGCGCAGTAAGCAGTGCCCAGTGAGCAGTTTTCCTGTCTTCTGACCCCTGTCTTCTGCCCTCTGACTCCTGACTTCTGACTTCTGATCCTGGCTACTGACTCCCTCCTTTCCGGTTTCTCATCCTGGAGTGGATTTCGAGCCTCTCGAGGGAGAGCCCGATGGCATCCCGGAATTTTTCGTGAGTCTTCATGTAATCTTCGAAGAAAACCTTGACCTCTTCCTCCCTGCCGAGCCCGCTCCAGGGTATGATTGCGGCGATGACTCTCTCGTAGTGGACGGGATGCAGTTCTTCGAGCCTGCCGATGGAGGAGAGAAACCATTCCCATAGACCGGTCACCGCATAGGGATTCGCTACCATGGCTCCGATCACAATGAACTTGTTTCTGTCGGGGACCTTGTCCAACACGAACTGGAGGACCTTCCGGATTACGGCATCGTCTTTAAAGCAACCCATGGCCATGAGGATGTTGATCCTCTCGTGCTCGTTTCCCGAAGCCGCAAATGTCCTCTCCAACCACTCCAGGCTCGCTTTTCCTCCAACCAGGGCGCCGATCTGCATGACGCTTCTCATGCTATCCGGATGAACCGGCTTGCCCTCGCAGAGCATCTCGAAGCTGCGTCCACCAAAAGTAACAGCTTCTGCTGAGCCGTACAGGGCCGCATGCCACAGCAGCTGCTCTCTCAATATGGAAATCGCGTGCGGTTCCCGGGCGACCGGCTCATACCCGATCCTGGAGAGAACCCTTTCGAAAAGCTGTTTCCCGGTGGATGCCGCCCTTTTTCTATCCTTTTCGCCCGAGACCATGAACAGGTGGAACAAATGATCGCTGATACTCACGAGAGGCAGGAATGCATCCTCCTCACGGTAGTATTCCAGAAAGGAAAGGTACAAGGACGGGTCCGCGTCGCCTCTCTTGAGCAAGGCATAGAGATCATTCTGAAGCCCCCATCTCTCCTCGGGGGAAAGAGCCTTTGCCGCAGCCTGTCTTCCGAGTTCTCGCAGGTTCTCCTGCTCTTTGTACCTGACGCGGTAAAATCCGGTCTGACCTGCGTTGAGCAGATAAGCGACCACATCCTCCCTGATGGGGATCGAGATATCGCTTTTTTCCATGAGTGCATGCACGGTTTCCCCGGTTCCTCCCCTGAGGAAGAGCCTCAGCGTAAGCGGAATCATCCATTCGCCTTTGGATGAGCCCGGGAGAAACGTGAACCGCTCCTGATGTATATTCAACACGTCGCCGTCTCGGCCGACTTCCAGGATCGGATGGCCCGGCTGCCCGATCCAGCTCCTGATCATGGTACTGACCGGCTTTTTAGATGCCTTTTCAAATGAATCCCACAGATCATGGCTTGTGGCTGTCCCGTATGCATGTTTCTCGAGATAATGTCGGAGACCTTCCTTGAAGCTCTCGCTCCCCACATAACCCTCGATCTGCCTGAGAATGCTGCCGCCCTTGCTGTAGATAATGGGCGCGGTACTCACATTGATGAGCACATGCCCTCCGCCCGGGATCTCGATAGGGATGGTCTGGTTCAGTCCGTCCCTTTCAAAAGCGACGTTCGTAGTGTTATGCAGAAAACGGCCCCACATGTCCCACTCGGGATAATAGTGGTCCACCACGCCGAAGCCGAAGTACGTTGCAAAGCTCTCATTGAGCCAGAGGTACTCCCATTCCTTCGGCGTCACGAGATTTCCGAACCACATGTGTGCGATCTCGTGAGCGATGACCTCGCATATCCTTTCCTCACCAGCCTTGGAGGTCTTCTCAGGATCTCTCAGGAGCAGGTTTTCCCTGAAGGTGATCGCGCCCCAGTTTTCCATGGCGCCTGCCGAAAAATCCGAGACGGCGATGAGGTCGAGTTTTGGCAAGGGATATCGGATGCCGTAATACCCTTCGGAGAAGGTGAGGGCCTTCCTCGAGAAGCCCAGTGCAAAGTCCCCGTATCTCGCCATGCCCGGGGACGCGGCCAGCCGGATCAGCACCTCGCCCGGGTCTTCTATGAAATCGAATTCACCTACCGCAAAAAAGAGAAGGTACGTGGACATGATGGGGGTCGTCTGAAACCTCACGAGCTTTCTCCCGTTTTCCAGAGCGACTTCTTCCTCCACCGGATTGTTCGAAATAGCCGTCAAGCCGTTCTCCACGACGATCTCCACAGCAAAGGAGGCTTTTCTGGCTGGATGGTCAAAACAGGGGAATGCCCTTCTCGCATCGTTTTCTTCAAACTGCGTCACGGCCGCGATCTTCTCAACTCCTTCACGGACATACCTGGTTCTATAGAACCCGGCCATCCTGTTGTTGATTGCACCGGCATAATCGATCTTGAGAACGAACCTCCCATTCAGCTCCGAAGGCAGGTGAACGGTAAGACTCTCTTTCAGGGGATCCATGGAGAACGCGCATTTCATCTCATCCTTGCCGCTCGCCACCCGGCAGTTCCAGACCGCAAGCTCCAGCCCGTTCATGGGAATCGTCTGCACCGGCCCGGATGTTTCGATTTCGATCTCTGCTCTCCCGTCGAACCGAAAGCGTTTGAGATCCGGCTCCAGATGGAGCCTGTAATGTAAAGGTTTGAGTTCGGCCATATGATTGCCTTTCTTAAATAAGTATAAGGAGTCAGAAGTCAGGAGATTTTATTTGAAAATGCTGGATCCCGGTCTTCACCGGGATGACGGAAAGAGGGTATTTTCGAGTTTACCAGATCACCCGTGTTCTAGGTTCGATGTTCACTTGTTCTTCATTCCTGACTTCTTCTTCTGACTTCTGTCTTCTGTTTTCTGACTTCCGTCTTCTGTCTGCGGCAGGAGAGAAAGTTGAGTTTTTAGGATTCAATGTTTTCATAACCACTCACCCGCCGGATTCAACATCGGTTGATTTTGACGCTCCTGGATCCAGGATCCAGGATCTAACCGGCACAAGTTAGCGGTTCATCGTTCACATGTCAAACCCGCCGAGCGACGGCGCCCTGCTGTCAAGTTTTTGACTCCAGCCCAATCAAATGATGGGAGAATTCAAGGGAAAAAGGACGACATGAGCCGCCCCGAGGACGGTTCCCATTTCGAGCTCAAATAAAGCACGAAAAGGCCTGCTCTGGGGTCAGCGGGACGGCACTTTTTGCCCTTGTTCCTGCAGATGGCATACTCTTTGCTGCATTCGCAGACAGCGACGGGTTAGCTCAGTTTCCCTCAAACAAGTTCGTCATCTCGACCGAAGCGAGAGATCCTGCAATCCTGAAAGGTATAAGATTTCTCCTCCGCTTTCGCCGATGTCGAAATGATTGCATTTGGTGTCCTTCATGGACACGACTCCAGCTAACGTAAAGACCGCCCCGGAAGGGCGGGACTTGAGATAAGGGACGGCCGAAGGCTTCATGAGCATGAGGGCTAAGACATCGATCCTGTTCTCCGTGATTATCGCCGTTACGCTGGGAGTCACGGGCGTGTTTCACCTCAAGTATTTCGAAGATTCCCTGCGGAATTCCGTTCTTCATGGGCTTGAAGACGTGAGCGGCGCCTCCTCTCAATTGATCTCCCGCTTCCTGGCGGATACGCTGAAGGAGGCGGAGACCATCGCCGTCTCTTTGCCCGAAGAATTCATCGAGAAAAGGGACATTCTCAAAATAGAAGAATGGCTCAAGCTCTACTCGGAAAAACTTCCCAAGTTCGAAAATGGAATGTTCCTCCTCGATGAAAAAGGCGTTCTTTGGGCGGATTACCCTGCCCATCCCGAAGTGCGGGGGAAATCCTTTGCATTCCGAGAATACTACAAGAAAACCATGGAGGAAAATCGGGGGATTATCGGCACTCCGTATCGGTCGGCGAGATCGGGTATGCCGGTCCTCACCTTTACTGCTCCTCTTTGGGCATCCTCAGGACGGTTGATCGGCATTCTGGGTTGTTCCGTGCAGCTAACCTCCCTCAGTGCGCTGGAAGGGATCCGCCTCGCCCGGATCGGGGAAACCGGATACATTTACGTATATAACCGCGACAGACTCATGATCCTCCATCCGAACCATCAGAGAATTCTGAAGAAAGACGTGCCGGCCGGCTCGAACAAGCTCTTCGATGACGCCATTGAAGGATTTGAAGGGGTAGGGGAGACGGTGAATTCCATAGGGATCTCCATGCTCATCTCTCTCAAGCAGATTCAGGGCACGGATTGGATACTTGGCGCTCAGCAACCCGTCGAAGAGGCCTTTGCCCCTATCCGCGAAGCCCGAAACCGTACTCTTGCCAGTATTTTCTTCGCCGTATTCCTGGCTGCGATCCTGGCCTATGCCACCATTTCGCGGATCACGATGCCTCTTTTGAAACTCCGGAAGGCGGTAATGCTGCTTGGCAATGCAGGAGAGGAAAGAGAACCGGGCATGAAGAAGTACCTGCGGGAACTGGAGGGGATTGCCGGAGAGGGGGAAATAGGGGATTTGACCAGGGCATTCGTTTCGATATCCGGACAACTCGACAGGACCATGGGGTCCCTTAAGCTTTCCGTCAGCGACTGGGAGCGCACGTTTAACTCCGTATCCGATGCCATCCTCATTGTGGATGCGGAAACGAGAGTAATACGTCTCAACGGTTCTGCCAGGACCATCCTGAACGATCAGCAGACGGGCCTAGTCGGGAGGAGACTTGCCGATCTCCTCGATCATGCCAGAATTACGGATTATTGTCTTGTTAAGCGGGAAATGTACTCCCCTGAACAGGCATTCCTTCTAGAATTGCAAAGAGATGGGGCGACCTACACCTTCGAGGTCAGCATGACCCCCCTGATGCAGAGATCGGAGAGGGTCGGGACGGTGATCGTTGCCAAGGATATAACCTCCAAGGTTCAGGCCGATGCGGAGAGGAAAGTTCTCGAGGCTCAACTGCAGCAGGCCCAGAAAATGGAGGCGATCGGAACGCTCGCAGGCGGCATTGCCCACAACTTCAACAACCTTCTCATGGGTATCCAGGGGAATGCCGCACTCATCCTCATGGATACAAATCCGGATCACCCCCATTATCAGAAGGCGAAGAATGTCGAAAAACTTGTCCAGAGCGGTTCCAGGCTCACGAGCCAGCTCCTGGGGTACGCAAGAGAGGGAAGATTTCAGATCAAACCTCTTTTGCTGAATAAGCTCATAAAGGAGATCAGCGAACCCTTTGCCCTGGCGAGAAAGGATATTCGGGTCCGGCAACATCTTTCGGAAGATCTGCTGACGGTCCTTGCCGACCGGGGGCAGTTCGAACAGGTCCTTATGAATTTCTATGTCAACGCTGCGGATGCCATGCCGAACGGCGGCGTCCTTGAGCTGAAGACGGAAAATGTCACTCATGAAATATTCTCCCGTAAGGTTTTTGGCCTGAAGCCGGGAAAATACGTGCACCTGGCCGTGAAGGATACCGGAACAGGAATGGACAGGAAGACCTTGGAGCGGATCTTCGAACCTTTCTTCACGACCAAGGCCGTGGGCAAAGGAACCGGGCTCGGTCTGGCCTCCGTCTATGGAATCGTCAAAGCCCATGGCGGATTTGTCGATGTGGAATCCGAAGCTGGTCGCGGCTCCACCTTTCACGTGTATCTGCCGGCCACCAATGAGAAAATTCATAGGGATCAGGAGATCGCTCCCGTTGTCACCAGGGGAAACGAAAAGGTGCTTCTCGTGGACGACGAGGAGATGATTCTGGACATCGGCCAGAAAATACTCAACGCCATGGGGTATCATGTGTCCCTGGCAAAGAGCGGAAAAGAGGCGATCGACTGGTATCGGGAACACAACGCAGAAATCGATCTCATCCTCCTCGACATGGTGATGCCCGATATGTGCGGGGGAGAGACATTCGACTGTCTTAAAACGATAAACCCCGGCGTAAAGGTTCTTCTTTCCAGCGGGTACAGCATAGACGGTCAGGCAGCGGAGATTCTGAAGAGAGGGTGCAACGGTTTTATTCAGAAACCCTTCAACATGGAACAACTCTCGCAGAAGATCCGGGACGTGCTGACACAGGTCCAACCCGGCTGTCTCTCTTGACAGGCCATCTGCCCCTTCCTATAGTCTCCTCAGATTCTTCAAGAAGAGTGGTGCATATGGACGAAAAGGCAGCCCCCAAAAACCGGGATCATCCCGACAGGTTCCTCAAGGCTTATCATGACTTCAGAGAGCAGATCGATATCACCAGGGGCGGGGTTTTGCCCGAGGTGGACGATCTGGTCTGCTATATGCTCATCGGTTTTCCCCGTGTTCCTGCTGACGATGAAAGCGGGGAAAATGCGAGGATGGATGCCATAGATCAGAGAGTGAGCATCTTCAAGGCTTTGTTCGTGGAGATCAACAAGGACAGCCCTGAGGGATTTGTGGACGAAGGATTGAGGCGGTACGATCAGGCGGCTCTGGCGGCCAAAACCCTGCTGGAGGAAGGAAATGAGGCCCCCCCTGCTGATCGCTGACCGTTCACAGGCAGCCTGACCTCTAACCCCGTAAGACACAACCATATCATTGCTTCTGTTCCCGTTCCCTGGATACTCCTCTCAAGAACACGAGAATCATCAGGTATTCCCTTCTTCCCGGGCTTCGTGTATGAATGGATTTTCACTCTATTGCCTGCGGAGCATGAAAATGAGCCGAAAGATCGACCTGAATTCGGATGTGGGCGAGAGCTTTGGAGCCTACAAGCTTGGATTGGATGAAGAGGTCATCCCTCTGATTACGTCCGCCAACATTGCGTGCGGATGGCATGCAGGCGACGCCGGGGTCATGAGGCGCACCATCGCTCTCGCGAAGCGAAACGGGGTGGCCCCTGGCGCCCACCCGGGATTTCCCGATCTCCTGGGGTTCGGACGGAGAAACATGGATGCCACTCTGGAAGAGATCGAGGACTACACCACCTATCAGATAGGCGCTCTCTCAGCCTTTGCCTCCGAACAGTCCATGTCACTCCAGCATGTGAAACCCCACGGAGGCCTCTATAACATGGCTGCGAAGGATACGCGCATTGTGGAAGCCGTTGCAAAGGTCCTTTCACGTCTGAATAAGGACCTCATTCTTGTAACCCTGGCGGGCTTTCATAGAAAGGAAATAGAGGAGATCGGTGACTGTTACGGTATTCGCATCGGTTTTGAATTTTTTGCCGACAGGGGTTACAACTCGGATGGGACCCTGGTCTCCAGAAGGGAATCCGGCGCAGTCATCCACGATCATCAGGTTGCGGCACAGAGGGTGCTGAAAATGGTAAGAGAAGGCAAGGTCATCAGCAGGGAAGGCGCGGAGATCGCTCTTTCCGCTCATACGATTTGCGTTCACGGGGACAATCCCTCTGCAGTCCTGTTGACCGGGACCATCAGGGAAGCGCTCATTCATTCCGACATTGAAGTTGCACCCATGGGGACTTTTATTTGATCTATCCGGAACCTATCTTCAGACCGATGGGGGACAGGGCCCTCCTCGTGGAAACCGGAGACAGAGTGGACCCTTCGGTAAATCGAAAAGTCAGAGAGCTCTTTGCGGCCCTCAGGCAGGTTCCTGTCGAAGGGGTGCTCGATCTGGTTCCCGCTTACCGCTCCCTGATGATCGTGTTTGATCCGCTCAGGATTTCCCTCGCCACACTCGAGCGACAGTTGCTCCTCCTGCATGAGTCCGCCGACCCCTCCGAGCTGCCTCAACCGAAGACCATTGAGGTGGTTGTGCGCTACGGCGGAGAAGAGGGTCCTGATCTGGAATGGGTGGCACGGTATCACGGGTTAACACCGGAAGAGGTTATCCGGCTTCATACCGGAACGGTGTACCGGATTTACATGATAGGCTTTTCCCCGGGGTTTCCCTACATGGGGGAGTTGCCCGATGGACTCATCACCCCCCGAAGGGAAACGCCCAGAGTGAAGGTGGCTCAAGGCTCCGTGGCCATTGCCCAGAACCAGACCGGCATCTACCCCGTGTCGAGCCCGGGCGGATGGCAGATCCTTGGCCGGACCTCCCTTTGCCTCTTCGACGCTCACCAATGGCCCCCAACACCGCTTGAGATGGGGGACTTCGTAAAATTCACGGCTGTTTGAGAGAGTGCTTGCAGATTGGAAGGAAGGCTCCACTGATGAAAGTCGTAAAGGCCCTCGAAATCCTTTTGCCCGGTCCGCTGACGACCGTTCAGGATCTGGGCCGCTATGGTTTCGGGTGCTATGGAGTCCCGCCGAGCGGTGCCATCGACTCCTTTGCTCTGCGCGCGGCCAATCTGGTTGCAGGCAATACAGGGGGAGAGGCCTGTCTTGAAATCACCCTGACGGGTTTGAAGGCCAGGATTCTGACCGACCTGGTACTGGCTGTCACGGGCGGTGACCTGCAGCCACAATGGAACGGCCGTCCGCTTTCCATGTGGGAGGGTCATTCCGCGAAGCCTGGAGATATCCTCTCTTTCAAAGGGACGAAGAGCGGCTGCCGTGCCTATCTTTCCCTGGGAGGGGGGATCAGCCTGGAACCCGTCCTGGGGAGCAGATCCACGAACATCTCTTCGGGTTTTGGAGGACCCGAAGGAAGAGCGCTTCAGAAGGGCGATATACTCTATTCAGAATCACCCCATCTCCATCTCGGCCGTGCAGGGGTCTCCCTAGACAAGGATCGTATCCCCCACTATGGGCAGGAATGGTCCTTGAGGGTTCTGCCGGGCCCCCAGCATGAAGATTTTCCCGGTACAGCCATGGGGTTGTTCATGTCCTCTTCATACGCGGTCACCCGGCAATCCGACCGCACCGGCATACGGCTGTCGGGTCCTCCGCTCCACCGGAGCACCGGGCTTGCAGAATCCATCATCTCAGAAGGGGTGGTGCCCGGCGCGATCCAGGTCCCGGGCGACGGGCAGCCGATCATCATCCTTGTGGAGACCATCACGGGCGGGTACAGGAAAATAGCGACCGTGATCTCCGCGGACCTTCCCTTGCTGGGCCAGATGAAACCAGGGGACAGGGTGAAGTTTGTGGAAGTGTCCAGGGAAGCGGCGTTCGAGGCGCTGAGAATCTCTGAAGAGCTTCTGCGGAGCATTGCGCAGAGAACGTGAGAATAATGGTATGAGCAACTAAAAGCATTCCGCAGGACCGGGAGGCGTGCGTCAGACCGATCCGTCGGATCAGACCGATCGGACCGATCGGTCTGAAAAGGAAGCGCGCCTAAAAGACAGAACCTTCGTCCCACCGGTGGTTACCGCAAGCTCTGCAGTTGCTATACGTCTCCCAGTTTCTCGAGTTCCTTCTTCTTCTCCTGGATCTTCTCTTCAAGATCTTCGATGATCTGGAGCTGATGCGGGCGAACGGAATGGGCCGGGAGAGCAGCTTCCCGGTCCTTCAGTTGCTCTTCGAGATCTTTGATTTCTTTCTCCAGTTTGCTCTTTTTGCTTTCCACCTGGATCCCTCTTTTAACCGATCAGTCCGATGGCTGCCAGTCGGCCTTCCATGATTTCTCACGTTGCTCATACCAGGAGGGTCCCTCCCACTCACCAGGATCCTATATCCCCAGGAACGCGGATCGAAATCGCTGGTCGGCAAGAAGCTCTTTTCCGGTTCCCTCCACGACCACCCTCCCGGTCTGAAGCACATAGCCCCTGTCGGCAAGGTCCAGGGCCTCTCGGACATTCTGCTCGATCAGAAGAATGGTCATTCCCTTCTCCTTGAGCTTTCTTACCGTATCGAGCACCTCATCCACAAGAATGGGTGCAAGGCCTAGCGATGGTTCGTCGAGCATGAGAATGCGGGGGTTGGACATCAGACCCCTGCCGATGGCGACCATCTGCTGCTCGCCGCCGGAGAGAGTGGATGCAGGCTGTTGACGGCGCTTGCTGAGGGTGGGGAAAAGGGTGTAGACGGACTGAAGGTTTTCTTCGATCCTCTGCTGGTCCTTCAGGATGTACGCACCGAGCAGGAGATTCTCTTCAACGGAAAGAGGTCTGAAGAGCATCTTTTCCTCCGGCACGTAAACGATACCGAGATGAACGATCTTTTCGGTCCTGAGTCTCTGGATTTCCCGGCCCATGAAGAGAATGCGCCCCCCACTCACGGGTTGAGATCCCATGATGGCCCGAAGGAGGGTCGATTTGCCGGCGCCGTTAGAGCCCACTACAGAGACGGTCTCCCCTTTTTGAACGCTCAGGGAGACTCCCTGAAGCACCGGAAGTCCGGAATACCCGACCCGGATGTCCTCGACCTCCAGAACAGGGACTTCCGCTTGGTTGTCTTGATTCACAAGTTGCCCTCGATCGTCATCTGAACTTCAATGCGGCCGTACGTCGGACGGATGCGTCTGATTTGACCGATCAGTCTGAAAAGAACGCACGGCCGTGTCCATCGGACATTCTCTTCATCCGCGCTCATCCGTGTTCATCCGTGTGCCGTTGTCCTGAATCTCCGGTGCCAACTCCGCCGCAAACCGTTCCCCGAGATACGCCTTGATCACCCTGCGGTCCCGGGAGACCTGTTCCGGGGACCCGTCCGCGATCAGCTTTCCGTAATCGAGCACGATGACCCTGGCGCTCACCTTCATCACAAGTTCCATGACATGCTCGATCAGCATGACCGTCACACCCAGATCATCGTGGACATGCCGAATGCTTGTCATGATCTCCTCGATCTCGCTCGGGTTCAGCCCTGCAGCCACCTCGTCCAGCAGAAGGAGCTTGGGCTTTGTCCCGAGGGCTGTAGCCATGATAACCCTTTTCTGGGCAGCCACCGGCAGTTCTTTGACCCGGCTTTCCGAAAGGGTGTGGAGCTTGAGCTCCTTGAGAATGTCCCTTGCCTTCTCCCTTGCCTTTGTCCTCGACCGGGTGTGCATGAAGCAGCCCACCATGACGTTTTCCTCGACCGTGAGATCCCCCGATGCTACATACACCTGGAAGGTCCTTGCCATTCCCCTTCTTGCCACATCGTAGGCCTTCATGGTCGTGATCTCTTCGCCGTCGAAAAAAATCCTCCCGGAGGTGATGGGGTGGAGACCTGAAATGCAGTTGAAGAGCGTGGTCTTGCCGGCGCCGTTCGGGCCTATGAGCCCCACCAGCTCGCCCTTTTCGAGGGAGAAGGAAACGTGATCGTTGGCCCTCAGCCCGCCAAAGTCTTTGGTCACGGCATTGAGTTCGAGAAATGCCATTACCGTTTCCTCCTTCGTCGGACTCTTTCGACAATCCCCCAGATGCCCCTGGGCTCAAAGGCGGAGATGACCATAATGATGATTCCATAGAGGATCAGGTCAATTCCCACCAGCCCCGCTGCAGCGCCCAGCCATTCCTTCAGATAGCTTTTCAGGGGGATCAGGATTCCGGCTCCGATCACAGGACCCCACAGGGACCCTGCGCCTCCCAGCATGGCCATGAGCGCGATCAGGATGGAGATGTCGAGACTCATGGTATCCTCAGGCTCGATGTTCTTCACATAACAGGCATGAAACGAGCCCACGACGCTCACGAATCCGGTGGCAATGGCATAGGTCTTGATCTTGGCCCAATGGGCGTTGATACCCAGTGAGCGTGCGATGTCTTCATTGTCCTTGATACAGCGGAGCTGAAAACCGAGCCGGGACTTGCGAAACCAGTTCAGGTAGAGGATGCCGAGGAAGAAGAACCCCAGGATAACATAGTAGTAGTATGCGTCTTCCTTGAAAATGAGTCGTAGAAAATCGGGCGGCTGGTACTTGATGGGCGAGATCCCGAGCCCGCGCGCGGCTCCGACGAAGTCCCATACCTCGAAGATGTCCTTGAGGACGAGCGATGTGGCAATGGTAGCTATGGCGAAATAATGTCCCTTCAGACGGAAAAGGGGATAGCCGATGATGAAAGACCATATAACCGAAAAGCACACTCCTATGGGCATGGAAACCCAGAACGGAATATCCCAGCGGATCAGCATGACCGCCGTGGTGTAGGCGCCTATCCCCACGTACTGCGCCTTCCCGAGATCCACCTGCCCCCCATATCCGCCGATGGTATTCCATCCCATCCCATAGATGGAGAACATGAGAAACTGGATCATGGTGGACATGGCAAAGGAGGAATGGGGGAACAGAGGAAAGGCCAGGAACAGGGCCGCGAGGGTCCCTGCAATAATGAGGTCGAGCCGGGGGAAATCCGAGAAGTCAACGGCGTTCTTTATTGCTTCCATCCGAAAAGCCCCCTTGGCCGCACCACCATGATGACGAAGTAGGCCACGTAGATCCACATGTACTTGAAGGAGGTCATGGGCACATGGGCCATCCATGTCGAATCGGTGATATAGGTGAAGAAGTCCCAGATTCCCGGGATCTCCATGATGAGCCCCACCACCAGTCCCGCAAAAAATGCACCGGATACGCTCCCGAAGCCGCCCAGCGCTACAACGGCGAATGCGATCATCGTGAAGAGCAGTCCCACAAAGGGGTTCACGGCCCAGAAGTTGACGATCAGTGCGCCTGCTACGGTCACCGTCGCGCCGCCGATCCCCCAGGCAAGGGAGTTCATCCATTCGGTGGGAATCCCCATGTAGCGGGCTCCCTGTCCGTTCAGTGCGGTTGCGGTCAGTGCTTTTCCGAGCTTGGTTCGGGTCATGAGCAGCCAGACCGCCAGGAAGGAAAGGACCGAGAGAATGGCCGCTGCGAGCTTGGTCGCGGGAATGATGATGCCCAGTCCCAGCTCAAAACTCTTCCCTACCAGAATGCCGCTATGAAGCGCTCGGTCCTCGGAGCCGAAAACGAGAAGGGCCAGGTTTCTGAGGAAAAGCATGAGGCCGAATGTGCCAAGGAGTTGGGCCACCAGGGGACCCCTCAGGAGATACTTCACGAAACCGGCGTAACAGAGGAGTCCCAACACAAAGCCGACCAAAGCGGCGACAGGCAGGGTGAAGAGAGGGTCCATTCCAACTGCCTGGGCGGTCAGGAGCCCCGTATACATGCCGAGCATCAGGAACTCGCCATGGGCAAAGTTCACTATATCCATCATTCCCCAGATGATGGTCAGGCCCAGGGCCACAAGTGCGATTACCATTCCCAGGAGAAGTCCGGAAACAATGGCGCCGAAAAGGATTTCCATTCTGCAGACCCTCAGAACAGATGCAGGATGCATGATGCAGGATTTAGGATAAAACCAGATAGGATCCTGCATCTTTGATCTTGCATCTTGTATCCTGCATCTTGCATCTATGCCGAAATTACACAGGCGCACCCCTCGAACCCCTTGCGGGGAATCGAGGGGATCATGTGATGACCTGCTGCTTCGGGGGAATCAGAACCCCTTCAAAGGGTAGATCAGGTTGGCGGACGCCACGTCGAAGGGATAGGCAATCTCCAGAATGATGTTGCCGTCCTTGTCCATTTGATACTGGCCGATCATGCCCGTTCCAAGGATATTCTGCCCGATGTCGTCTCCGCTCGTTGCAAACTTGATCCCCGACCAGGGCACGATGAGCTGATCTCCCGCAATCTGGATTTCATTGCATGCCTTCTGTATGGCGGCGGGCTCTGTGGCGCCGGCCTTCTCCAGGACTTCAACCCATGCCTGCACTCCGGTGAAGGATCTTGCGGATGCGCCGCTGAAATCGCGGCCCGTTCTCTCCTTGTAAAAACCATTGACCTCGCCGGCCACCTTCTTCACCTGGGCGAGTTTGGGCAGGAACACGGTTCGGGTGAGAACGCCGATGATGCCGTCACGCAGGTTGTCCTTGAACTCGGGCGCTTCGAATCCGGCATCCTGTCCCCAGATGAGTTTGGGCTGCGCCTTCTGGGCTTTCAACGTCTTCAACATCAGAATGGCATCGGAGGCATAGGAGGCAAAAAGCATCGCGTCCGGTTTCACCGCCTTCAGGGAACCCACCTCACTGGAGAGATCCGTTGATTTGGCTGCATAGAGGATGGATTTCTTCACCTCAAAGCCGTAGCTCTTTGCGAAGCTTTCAATCAGGATCGACACGTTGGAACCCCACTCGGTCTTCTCGCAGGCCGATGCCAGGTTCTTGAGCTCGCCTTTGGGGACCGCCTTCACCCCTTTGGCTTTGCCTTCGGTCAACCCTTTTAGAAATTCAAAGAGATCCTTGGTGAAAGTCTCGTCATGAGGCGTGGTTCTCCAGAACCACTTGTAGCCCTGCTTGGTGAGCCCCGGCGACGTGGAGGAATCGTTGATTATGGGAATGCCGTGCTGCTCGCATACGGCGCTCACGGACTTTGTAACCGAGCTGTGATAGCATCCCACGATGCCGACCACCTTGTCGTCCAGGATGAGCTTCTTCGCGAGGTCCGCGCCCAGGGTGGGGTTCCCCTCGTGGTCCTTGAAGACCAGTTCGATCTTCGCCCCTTTGAGACTCTTGATCCCTTCATTCCTGGCCATGTTCATGGAGATTTTGTCAAACACCTTATTGGCAATCTCCGCAGCCAATTCCGCACCCGCACGGAGCTCGCGCCCCTCTGCGGCTGAACCGCCCGTCAACGGGTAAAGAGCCCCTATCTTGATTGTCTCAGCGGCCCATACCCCCGAAGAGAAGGGTATTGCGAATAAAGCCACCAACGTGAAAAGAACCAGTCCTCTCCTTCCTAGTGCCCTCATCTCACTTCCTCCTTCCTCAATGGGATTCCTCCATCTCCGGCATGTTGCACCCTCAACTGCTCGGGGGCTCAAAGCACTCCGCTTTCAGCCATTCACCGGAGCCGACCAGCCACTGAAATCCGAGTCATGTTAGGTTAAAACAACCAAAAGTGTCAAGGTATTCCCAAGCATTTCAGTATGGTCCATTCGATGTTGAACGTTCGATGTTCGATGTTGGACGTTTGTCTTCAAATCTTTCAAAGGATCGTCAATTCCTCATCCCTGAGATCTGAAACGAACATGTGTCCGGGCGAATGGGTGATCGCCAGAGGAACACGAGCCGAGAGCACGGCCGCCTGGGATGTGACGCCGCAGGCCCAGAACACGGGAATCTCCCCGGGAAGGATGGTGACAGGGTCACCGAATTCCGGTTCGGCCAGGTTCCTGATTCCGATCTCGTCCGGGGATCCAAAGTGGATGGGCGCGCCGTGGGTCAGGTAGAAGCGCGTTGTCACCTGGGCGGCGCGGATGGCCTGGTCCGGCTTCATCGGCCTCATGCTGACCACCAGGGGCGAGGAAAAGGGTCCTGAGGGCGCGCAGATTCTGTTGGTGACATACATGGAGACATTTTTCCCCTCTTCGATATTTCGCACAGGCAGCCCGGCTGCAAGCAAGGCATTCTCGAAAGAGAAGCTGCACCCGAGAAGAAAACTGACCATCTCTTCATTGAAGATGTCGGACACACTCTCCATCTCCGACTTGAGGATCCCCTTTTCATAAATCCTGTACTTCGGCAGATCCCTGCGAAGATCCGCACCGGGCGCAATTCTGGGCTCGTACTGACCAGGCTCCAGCACGTCCAGTATCGGGCACGGCCTCGGATTCCGAACGCAGAAGAGCAGAAAGGGAAAGGCCTCCTCTCTCGGCAGCATCACCAGATTGGCCTGGACATATCCCGGCGCAAGACCCGAGGTCGGTCCTTTCCATTCAGCAGTTCTGATGAGACTCCTCAACTGTGCAGGGGAAATGGTCCTTTCCATTCGATTATGCCTCCTCGGATGGTCTTTTCGACATCATAGGATTATTTTCACTGTATGGCTACCGTGAAGAAGCCTCCTCATTTCCCCTTGCCCCTTTTTTCGTTTCCTCCTATCCTTTGTCCTGGATCATCAAGACAGCAGGAAAGGAGACCTGCCCTACACCATGACCCCCGAGATGGTGGCCGATGCGGCAAAAGCCTTCAAGTCCAGGATCCTCTACCCCTACCATTTTGGGGAGACCGATCCTTCCAGGCTTCAGGCGTTGATAAAGGACGAAAAGAGCGTCGAGTTCCGCATACGGCAGATGAAGTAGGACGAAGAGAATGTCCAAATGAGCAGCAGGATGGTAGATCAGAAGAGCGAGCCGCAAACAAGCGATCCTTACCTGTATGGTCTGGACCAGGCACCGCCGCCGCATCTAGCCTTATTGTATGGGCTGCAGTGGGCCTTTATCATGTTTCCGGCGCTGATCATCGCCTCCACTCTTGGCGTGAACGCGCTTGGCCTCACAGGGGCCGCCGAGATCCGTTTTCTTCAGCTCACGCTTCTCACTTCGGGATTTTTCACTGCCGTGCAAACCCTGTGGGGTCACCGTTATCCACTGCTGGAAGGCCCTTCCACCGCGCTCGTCCTCTCTTTCCTCCTTCTTGCACCCTATGGACTGGCAGCCATTCAGGGGGGCATGATCATTGGAGCCCTGCTGGTCATCCTCGTTGTGGCTTCCCGGCAAATGGAAAGGATGACACGCTTCTTCACACCCAATGTGGTAGGAGTCGTTCTCATGCTGATCGCCCTGGGACTTCTCCCGCCCCTGCTTTCGTTCCTGACTGAGATGGAGGGATCCGGGTCTCACGGCGATTACCGCATCTTCATGATCAGTCTCGGCCTCATCCTCTTCATGGCAACGCTCTCCTACCGGCTCCGGGGTTTCTGGAAGTCCGTATCCCTTCTTCTGGGAATGCTCGCCGGCTCTCTCCTCTTTCTTTCCATGGGCCGACTTGAAGTGGGAAAATTGGCAGATCCCGGCTGGGTTTCCTTCATCAGCCCCTGGATCTCTTCCCGCCCGAGGATATTCTGGCCTTCGGTGGTTGCCTTTGCATCCGCTTACCTTGCCGTCATCGTGAACAGTCTAGGAAGCCTCCAGGGTATAGCGAAGGTGACCGAAGCGGTGCGTGTGGAGCGTTCCATCCGGAGGGGTATTCTCATCAACGGGTTGGCGGGCATTGCGTGCGGGTTGGTGGGAGTTGTCGGAACCGTGAGCTACAGCACCAGTCCGGGAGTGGTTCTTGTTCTCAGGGTGGCCAGCCGCTACGCCGTCACCTACTGCGGAGTGATTCTGGTGCTGGCCGCTTTTCTGCCCAAGTTGGCCGTTCTCCTCGCCATTGTGCCGAAACCGGTTGTGGGGGCCGCTCTTTGTGTAGCGTTGGGGGCTCAAATCGGTGTAGGCATCTCCACGGTAACTGCCCGAACCCCCACCTCGCGGGACTACTTCGTGGTCGGCATACCCCTCCTGCTCGGGACGGCGGTAGGTTTTCTTCCGCAGGCTCTTTCCGAACAATTGCCCGGTCCTCTCCAGGCGCTGTTGGCGAATAGCCTCATCGTGGGCATTTCGCTCGTGCTTCTGCTGGAGCATGTCCTGCTTCGCGAAAAGAGTAAGTAGAAAGCCGACCCCACAGGGGCTGGCTTTGATGCACCCCGAAGGGGTGAAGTTTGTGGCGCTCTTGTCACCGGAATATTGGAATGTTGGAATAGTGGAATATTGGGAAGTAATCACCCAATACCGGGAGATGAATGTTCTGCAAAATGGCCTTATGCGCTTTGAGACCCATCATTCCACAATTCCATTGTTCCAAAATTCCAAGGACATGTTTTTCCGGCGGGGCCGATTGTCTCTGACCTGGTCCAGAGGGCCAAGATTTCTAAAGCGGAATATTCGATATTCAGTTTTTCGCGGGCACCAGATCGATCACCGTCACCTCGGGCGGGGAAAGGAACCGGATCGGAGGCCCCCAGGTTCCGGTTCCTCTGCTGACGTAAAGGGTGGATCCGTTATCCAGATTCAATCTGCCGGCGTCAATGGGATAGAGGGATTTGATAATCAGCGTGAAAGGAAAAATCTGACCCTTGTGAGTGTGCCCTGAAAGCTGCAGATCGAAAAGGCCGAGTGCAGACTCATCCAAATGAGGCCGATGTTTGAGGAGCAGAGAAAAACGATCTTTCGGAATGTGCGACAATATCTCCTTTTCCCTCCGCTCCGGCGGATTGCCAAAACTCCCGCCAGCCGGATCATCAACCCCCGCGATGCTCAACCACGGCAGAAATGGTACAGCCTCCCCACGGACGAGGGTAAATCCCGCCTTCTCGATGAAGTCCAGGGAGCGGCCGATCCCGGCATAATATTCATGATTGCCTGTCACGGCGAATTTGCCGTGCTTTACGGGCAATTCCTTCAGCATAGCCGCCAGACCCTCCCGGTGATCCATCGACCCGTCCACAAGATCGCCGGTGGAAACCAGGAGGTCGGGACCGGCGGCCCTGATCTTTTCAACAATGCCGGCGAACCGTTCTTTCCGAACGATGAGGCCGAGATGCACATCCGAGATCTGGACGATCCTGAAGCGATTCATCCCGGGGTCCATTTTCGCCGTCCGAATGACCACATGCTCGGTGCGGATTCTCATGGCATCCACAAAGCCGTAAAACGTGATCCCTCCGGAGACTGCAAGGATGGTAAATAATGCAGCCTGGCGGGACAGCAGCCAATGCGGATTCATTTTTCCTGAGAATACGCTTGCCCCTTTTATCAGGACACGATAGCCGTCCTCCAGAAAAGCGGCGCATACGAACAGGAACAGAAACCCCATCCAGGTGAATCCTGCAAGCGCGAATGGACGAGCCAAACCATCATGCCCCGCCCTTTCCAGGAAACGCACCAGGAATGGGATGGAGACCATCCCAAGGATGAAGACAAGGGAAAACGCGTAGAGCCCTCTGCCAAAAGGGACGGCCTGCCCCACTTTCCAGAATGCGTATACATGAAATCCTATGTAGATGCTTGAGAAGACCGCAATGAAAACAACCCACCTCATGCACATCCATCCTTTAGAGAAATAAGTAGGATTCTAATATCTTTTTAGCGCCATGCAAGTTTCCTTTCCAGAACCGGAGACCTGGATCCATCAACTTGACTTCCTCAACCGCCTCCCATAATGTCGATGGATAAAGGCATGATGTGTGACACGAGAGTTGAAGGAGGGCCGAATGCATCCAGGGTTCATCTCGGTGATCGGAGTTTTGGCCATGATCCTTGTAGCTCCCCTTTCGGCTTACGGGGACTCCAATTTCAGGTGCGGTGACAGCCTCGTGACCATCGGCGATACAACCTATCATGTCATGAGTCAGTGCGGCGCACCCGACAGCAGGGAATTCAGCGTCGTGGAAGAGAAGGTCTCCGGCAAAAAGAAGCGAAAGACGAAGAAGGTAACCGTCGTACCCGGCAAGAGATCCGAGTTCGCCTCTTCGGGTGACGAGATCTGGCATTACGATTGCGGGCCGGAGGGATATGTCCATATCCTCACCTTCAGCAAGTCACGCTTGACTTCGATCCAGTCAGGAGGTCGTGGCACCCGCAGGGGAATGCCATGCCCCATGGCTTCAGAATGGACCAGGAGAAAAGAAGTGGCGAACGAATAGATCCAGGATACAGGATAAAATAGCTCAAAAAAAATGTCACTTCGACCGAAGGAGTCGCCTTATCAGATGCCGAAGCATAAGGTCTCCCGCCTCGCCCGAAGTGACACAGAGTTGGTCGTTATCTAATCTCTATCTTGGATCCTTGATCTTGAGCCTTGCATCCTGTCTCTCTTGGTTCACTCCTCCATCTGCTGGATTCCTTCAAGCCTCCAGAAGGAATCGGGCCCTTCTTTCTTGCTGAAGTGCCATACCTCTCTCACCTGTTTTGGCCGTTGCTCTTCAGCGGATTCGCGCATCAGCACATCAAAGTAAACCGAGGCGATCGTCTCGCCTGTCTCCGACTTCACTTCGAGCAGCTTCGCATTGATCAGGACAATCTCCGTTTTGCTGCCGGCGGGTTCTTCCATGGCCTGGCGGCTGACTTCCTCCCAGACCTCAGGTGAGGTGAACTGCCGGATGTCGTCCAGATCCCTCTTGTTCCAGGAATCCTGGAGTCTATTGTAGGCGGCTTTGGCCCCTTTCAGGAACTCATCAGCGTCAAAGCCCGCGGGGATGGCCGTGGCGGCCACGCCGGAGTCCTCTCTCCCCGAAGCCAACCCCCCCCAACTGGTCCCGCCCATGTCCCGGTCGTGGGTCTGATAACCTCCGGCTTGGTAAGACATTCCTCCTGCATTCTGGGCAGCAGTCCTTCTTGACTTCAAATACCTGAAGAGGAGGAATAACCCTCCTCCGATCACCAGGATGTCCAGGAGTCCCGGGCCTCCAAACCCCCTCATTCCGCCACCGAAAAGTAGGGACCCGAGAAGTCCTCCCATGAGCATCCCGCCCATCATGCCTCCGAATCCACCGAACAAACCACCGGGACGTCCTGCCACTCCCTGTTGGGGCTGAACCTGGCTGGGCTGTCTCTGCGGGGCTGCAGGCCTACTCTGGTAACTCGGCCTGCTTCCAAAAGACCTGCCGCCTCCGATGCGCCGGGCCTCGGCCAATCCGTCCAGCAAAAACGCCAGCAAAAAGATGCCGATGACCGCAATCGAGAGCTTTCTAAGCATGTACGAGACTCCTTCTGAATTTGATTTGACTTCACTGCTGTTTGTACTCAAAGTCGTCCATTATCTCAGACTGTGGGGCAAGTAGCAAGTTAAGGATTGACATTCCGAAGGCAACGGCGCAGTGGCGGGCCGGTTATTTTTTCTCAGTTCAACCACACCAAATATTCCCGATTGTTTTTCGTTGTTCTTTGATGTAAATGTCCATCATCTTTTCGATACAAAGAAAACTGAATCCGAAAGAATGACTCAGAAAACCAGGGGTACCGCTTCCTGATATCCGGGGGTCAAAATCATGCCTCAGAAGCGACAGAAAACGGAAGTCCGGCAAAAGCAGATAGTCGACGCAGCCAGAAAATTGATTTTCAAACAGGGGAGCGAGCATGTGACCATCAGGGGTCTTGCCAAGGAGGTAGGGATCTCGGAAGCTGCGGTTTACAGGCATTTCAAAAGCAAGAGAGACATTCTCTCCTTCCTTGCCGACCATATCACCGAATCCATGATGCTGGACCTGGACAAGATCAAGGGGGAAAGCGATTCTTCTCTGGATCTGATTGAAAAAGCCCTTAAGAACCACTTTTCTCAGATCGAGCAGCGAAGGGGGATGACCTTTCTCGTCCTCGCCGAAATCATCAGCTTCGGAGACAAGAAGCTGAACAAACAATTGGCGGCCAACATCGATCGATATCTGCTTCGGCTCAAGGATTTGCTTTTCAACGTATCGGGCACAGTGAGAAAGGATATCGATCTCGAAAATGCGGCCTTGTTGCTCTTCGGCATGATTCAGGGGCTCGTAACCGTCTGGGCTCTTAACAACTTCCGTTTCGATCTCATGGAGAAGTACTCCTCCCTCTGGGATGTATTCCGACATGGGCTTCAGGAGACGGAGAACCGGTAAGAGCGAGTCGCTGCCGTGCAATCCACGCCCCTCAGGAGACAACATCAAAGGTGAGCTTGAAGAGAGTGGATCCTGATTTGCCGCATTCCTGCGGATTCCGGATGTGGCGGCAATTTGCCGTATTGCCTGGACAGAGTTGGCTCTCCTCGGGGAGGTAGGGGCAGCGCATGCTCACGCATTCAACCCCGAAGCCGTAAGCCTCCGACAATATTCTCACCCTCAGGAGATCCAAACCCTTTCCGCCCGCCCCGAAATCAAAAGGTCTTTTGGTGGAGTAAAAATCCGTCTGACGAGCGTGGTAAAAGCCTGAAAAGATCTGCTTCCGACTTTCCGCTGTAATGCCCACCCCCGTGTCCGTGATCGACAGAACGGCCTTTCTCCCGAATGTCTCGAGAGATATGGATACAGTTCCACCGTCCGGCGTATTTTCGATGGCGTTCTTGAGTGGGGCCATCAAGGCCTTTTCAAGCATCTCGGGAGGGACATCGACCTCAGGGTCTTCATCCAGATGAACTACATAGTGAATATCTCGATGGGATGCCTGCTCTTTTGCCTTTCTCAGGGTTTCCCGCGAGACTCTTCCCAAGCCCGCGCGGGTGTCCCTGTCTGTTTCCCCCTGAGTGAACAAGCCTTCGATGGCAGCCCTCAGGTCTCGGAGGGAATCGCCGCAGGCAGGAACCCCTTCCGACAGCAGATCCGCCAGGTCCAGTATCTGGGCAAGCCATCTCCCGAACGGATACGATTCATCGATCTCCCTGTGGCGGATAATGTCATCCACTTCCGATTGAATCTCTTCGAGCCTTTTCAGATTTCGATGTATCCTCTCCATCGCCGGGCTCTCGGATCCGATCTTGATATGATTGAGAGAGCCTTTGATGACTGCCAGGGGGGTCTTCAGTTCATGAGAAAGATGATCGAGAACCCTTTTCCTGGCCCGATCGAGGGACTTCATTTCGGTCATGTCCCTCAAAACCACGACCACAGCCTCTCCGGCCCCACTCTCCTCATCCCGTTTCAAAAGGGAAGCATTCACAGAGAGATCCTTCACCCCGCCATCCAATGTCCGAAAACCCACCTCTTTGTTCAGCATCGGCGTACGGGACTGCATGCACTCCAGGACTGTTCTTCCAAATTCTTCGTTTGCGGATTCCAACGGAAAGAGATCTCCAAATGGTCTCTCCCGGACATCCTTCCATTGCAGATCCAACATCTCGAGCGCCGCAGGGTTGACGGAGACGATCATCCCCTTTCTGTCAAGCACCAGGAGCCCATCGGACATGCTCCGAATAATCTCGGAGGCGATATCATCCGTCACGCATAAATTCAGAGAATCGTCCGCCATGATCTTCTTCCTCCGAGACTGAGGAGTTTCCTACGCGTCTTCGAGCGAAACCGGAATGATTCTTCTCCTTGGATCCCGCGCAGACTTTCGCGGCAGACCGGAGAGAGACGTCGCAGATTTCTTGCTTCCCTGGAACAGGATCACTATACCCGTCTGTGGTTTATGAGGTCAAATGAAACGGGGGGACCGGTGATGAGGGAGTTATTTTGAGGGGAGCACAAAATAGTTTGCGTTTTGTCATACATAGCATGGGAGAATGGGCTGTCATGGAGGTGCTCTTACACCTTCCTTGACTGGGACGGGGTATCTGCTCATAATGGAAAGCCGTACCGAGATTGCAGGACAGAGAGGTCAACTTTTGGCGCAGTGGAGTTGCAGTGAAAAAAACTCATCATCTTCAGACCACTTTCCAAGGAGCCCCCGAGTTGACGGAAGTATCCCTCGTTTGCTGCAAAACGTACAATTCACCGGAAATTGAGCGCGCACTGAAAAGGGCGGTTGACCTTCTCGGAGGCATGTCGCTTTTCGTGAAACCCGGCCAACGGGTGCTGCTCAAACCCAATCTTCTTTGTGCGCGTGATCCGTCCAGGCGGGTCACCACTGACCCGGCAGTAGTAAGTGCAGTCGCTCGTCTTGTCCTGGAGGCGGGGGGGAGACCTTTCATCGGCGACAGCCCGGGCATCGATCCATTTGGAAGGGTGGCGGCAAGGACAGGGATGACGGACATTGCCCGACATCTCGGGATAGAACTTCTGGAACTTGGGGATTCCGTGCCTGTGCCGACGCAGGAAGGATCTTTGTTCAAGAGGCTGGAGATAGCCCGCCACGCCCTTGAAGCCGACGTCGTGATCAACCTCCCGAAGCTGAAGACCCACACCCAGATGCTCTTCACCCTGGGAGTAAAGAATCTTTTCGGTACCATTGTGGCTCAGAGGAAGGCGGAATGGCACTACATGACCGGTCTCGACAGGCAGGTCTTCGCCTCTCTGCACCTGGAGATTTACCGGTCGGTGAAGCCCGCGCTCACCATTCTGGACGGGATCTGGACCATGGAAGGACATGGCCCTTCCAATGGGAGCCCCAGGCACATTGGAATCATTGCGGCTGCCGTCGACGCGGTTGCCCTGGACACCAGCATCTGCCATTTCCTGGGAGGATCGCTTCAGGCGTTCCCCCTGTACAGGGAGGCTCGCGCGAGGGGAATCGGGGAGACCGACATCTCCCGGATCCGTTACCTGGGGGAAAATCCAAAGGTGTTTTCAACGGCAGATTTTCAGATTCCTTCTCTGGATTCAATGGGCGTTATGCCTGCCGCATTGACCGGTATTGCAGGTCGATTCCTGATCTCCAGACCCCTCCATCACGGAAGCCGGTGCACCGGCTGCGGCCAATGCAAGAAGATATGCCCGGCGGGGGCGATAGAGCTTTCCGGAAAAAGGGTCCGCTTCGACTATGACCGGTGCATCCGGTGTTATTGCTGCCAGGAGATTTGTCCTGAAAACGGAATCGGATTCAAGAAAGGGTTGATCGTGAAAGTGTTGAACCGGTTCAGGAGATGAAGTGCACCAGGTTGAAAACCAGATAGTGCAGGCGATGAACACGATGTCCGCGTTCGGCTCCATGCTGAGGGAAGACAGGGATATCGGTCTTCTTCTTAGCGAATACGCGAAAGCCATTCAAAGAACAAAGCTCGCCATGGAACAGGAAGGTATCGCGCGGGCGTGTGCGATTTGCGATGAGACAAGCCGGGGAGGCTGTTGTTACCCTGGGGTTGAAGAGTGGTATGATTGGACCCTGCTTGCCATCAACATTCTCCTTGGGAGCAATATTCCCACCACCAGGGAGATCCCGGGAGCCTGTCTTTTTGTAGGCCCCCGCGGCTGCGGGCTTCTCGCCCGACATGCGTTTTGCGTCAACTACTTCTGTCCGGATCTCATCTCCCGCCTGAGAGGCGAACCGCAGAACCGGTTCAATGCCGCAGCGGGACAGGAACTGCTCTGCGGTTCCCTGTTGGAGCGGGTTGTCCGCTCCCGGGTGGCAAGCATGCGGCCGTCTCGAACCCTCCCTTGACAAACCTGATCACGGTCCTATCTATTTTCAAACATGGCAACACCTCGCTCGATGAAGCATCCATAGAGAGAGCCAAACATGAACCTTTTTGATCGGGGGCGATTCCTTATCCTTGTAGCCTGTCATCTCTCACACCTTCGTACTTCGCGTGTCTGTTCCAGATCTGATCCACCCTTCTGAGCATGCGGCAGGCCTGCGTAAGATCTCTGATGGAGACCATCCGTTCAGGTGTGAGAGTCCTGGAAATTTGACTTGAAATCGGTTCTGAATTGGGGCATATGTAGCGGAGTGCAAGATGCTGAAAAGGGTCACCTTATCGCAGATTGCTGAAAAGGCGGGATGCAATTCGGTTTTTCCTGCGGACTTATGTGGAGAAGCGCCAGCCATCCCTGGCTGAGGCAGGGCACAGTCTCCCTTCCGATCAAGACCAAAAGGAAAAAGCTATGAACACTCTTGAATCTCTCGTAAGAGACAGGGTCCGGTTTAGAGCAGTGGTTTATCCTCATCTGAGAAAGCTGGGATGGGCCGCATCACGATTGTTTTTTGTCTTCTGTTCCGGTTTGTCCGTGACCACGGTTGTGGGATGTTTCATTCTGTCCCCCCTGTTCTGCTACTGGTTCTTCGGCAATCTCCGCTTCTGGAAATACCTTCATTTTGCCGTACCCATGATCCTCTACTCGTACTATCTGGCCTATCTCTATTTTCGTGGACGTTCGGTCCCTTCATTCTCTTGGACCGCTCCGCCCATGAGCGGACCCGACCTTTCCCTGGTCAGGATCAATCCCAAGTGGCATCACGGGGAATCGTGCGGGAATTGCGGAATATGCTGCAGGGCCATTCGCTGCCCCTTCCGGGACAAGGAGAAGGGGCAGTGCCTGAGCTATGATTCCTTTTACTGGCGTTACTTCAACTGCGGGCGCTATCCTACTGCGCAAAGAGAAATCGATTTCTATCACTGTCCGAAGTGGATCATGAGGGGGTAAGCTCTTTCGTCAAGTCTCCCCCCTTCACCAGCATGTTGAGTTCCCGGATATAGCCTTTCACGTGATCGGCCTGCGCATTCATCTCTTCCGATGCACTGGCCGATTCCTCGGCCCCGGCCGCGGTCTGCTGCACCACTTTATCCATCTCCGCCACGGCCTTGTTCAACTGATCGATCCCCTGAGCCTGCTCCCTGGACGCGGCTGCGATCTCAGCGACCAGATTCGAAACGGTCGTCGCACTCTCCGCCACCTTCTTGAAGGTTTCGTTGGTACTGTCGACCAACCCTCTTCCATCCTTCACCCTTTTGATCGTCTCTTCGATCATCCCTGCCGTGTTTCTAGCCGCCTCGGCAGCCCTCATCGCCAGATTTCTCACCTCATCGGCGACTACCGCAAATCCTGCGCCCGCCTGGCCGGCCCTGGCCGCCTCAACGGCCGCATTCAATGCGAGAAGATTCGTCTGAAATGCGATCTCGTCGATAGCCTTGATGATTTTTCCTGTTTCGTCGCTTGCATCTGAAATGCGTTCCATGGATTTCGTGAGGTCGCCCATGGACGCGTTCGCAGACACCACCATTTGCTTGGAGGCCTGCATGAGGCTGTCAGCCTCGCTGGCGTGATCCGCGTTCTGCTTTGTCATGGCAGACATCTCCTCGAGGGACGAGGAGGTCTCTTCAATTGTGGCAGCCTGCTCGGAAGCGCCTTGGGCGAGAGACTGCGAGGACGCGGATACCTGAGCGGCAGCACTGGAAACCTCCGAGGCGCCCTCTGTTATGCCTTGAATAACCCCTTTGAGCTTTCCCACAATGCTCCGGATGGAGATCACGGCATATCCAATCCCCAGCACCAGGGCGGTGAGGATGAATCCAAAAATCAGGTTCACGGAGTTCTTCGTCTGCCTGCTAAGCCCCTCCACACTGGAACGACCGAGGTCAGCGCAGATCTCGTCGATCTTTTTCTTGTGGCCATCCATGCGGGCTCTGGTTGTCGACTGCTGAATCACCTTCGCATGGTGCTCATCGAGTCTCGTCTTTGTTTCCTGATACTGCTTTTTGATGTCTTCACTCTTTGCCCTGAGTTCGTCGCTGCCGCTTACCTGCTCGCTCCACTGTTCGATCTCCTGGGTGGTATTGCCCATCTCCGCCTCCACGGCTTTCCAGGATCCATCTATGCTTCTCACCATGTATGCGACGGCCGCTGCTTTCAGCAGTTTTCCGGATGTTGCCATTTTCTCGAAAAAGAGGACTCCATTTTCCATCTTTTCGATGAGAGGGTCCAAGACGCTGCGGACCGAATCTTCGGCAGCACGTTTTTCCATTTCAAGCCGGGCATACTCGTTCAATGCGCTCCTGTACTGATGCACTTCGGATTCTGCACTGGTGAGCTTTTCCTTGGCTTCGGCACCCGCGCTGCCCTCTTTTGCTTCGCGAATCGAGACAAGGGCGTCGTCAAGCTCTTTATGGGCAGCCTTCACGATCTTCTGCTCCCCTTCCGTATCACCCAGTGCGCAGGCCAGCAGATACTGGTCGATATGGCCTTTTGCAGTTGAGAGCACAACTTGTATTTCGTTGACATGATGATAGAAGCCGGTGACCGTCATCACCCGATTCAATCCGACGTATCCCGCCGTTCCCACTGCGATCATCAACAGCAGCATCAACGTTATCCCTGACGCAATTCTTTTCCCCAAAGTCATCTGAAGTCGCATTGCTTTTCCCCCTGTCCGCCTGGCTGGCCGTTTGGCTCAGACACCCAATCTCAAAACAGTGCAAGTATTCCAAAACTGACTGCATTATCGACCGGACTGGACCGAAACTTGAGGATGAATTGCATCGATCAATTCTTTTTGTTCACGACACCCCAATGATTTTCCTCTTGAAGAAGATTCGAGAAATCATCTATAAAGAATCATCACACAGGAGTATTCCCCCATGAAAATTGCCGTCAGCGGAAAAGGCGGGGTGGGAAAGACCACCTTTGCCTCGTTTCTGATTCGCGCCCTTGCCGATCAGGGGATAAAGGTGCTCGCCATCGATGCGGATCCCGATGCAAATCTGGCACAAGCCCTCGGGGTAACCGATCTTTCCGGAATTGTCCCCATTTCCCAGATGAAGGCACTCATAGAAGAGAGGACCGAAGCCAAGGTGGGAAGCATGGGCTCCTTTTTTAAAATAAATCCCAAAGTGGACGATCTGCCTGAAAGCCTCTCCGTGAAAGTGGACGGCATAAAGCTGATGGTGCTCGGGGGCGTGAAAAAGGGAGGCGGAGGCTGCATCTGTCCGGAAAGCACCCTTCTCAAGAACATCGTGAGGCATATCGTGCTGGCCAGGGACGAGGCCGTCATCCTGGACATGGAAGCCGGGCTGGAACACCTGGGCCGAGGAACCGCCATGGCCGTGGACAGGCTGGTGGTTGTAGTCGAACCCGGGAGACGAAGCATAGAGACGGCGCAGCAGATCCGAATCCTGGCTGACGACATAGGTCTCAAGAAACTCAGCCTGGTCGGCAACAAGATCCGTTCGGACAAGGACAAGGAGTTTCTCCTCTCTCACATGCCAGGTTTCGATTTCCTCGGATTCATTCCTTTCAATCCCAGCATTATCGAAGCGGACCTCGAGGGTCGCCCGCCCTTTGAAACGACTCCCGACGGCCTGACCCTTGCCAGGGAAATGATTCTAAAGCTGTCCTCGGACTGAAACATCTAAATGCTTCGAAGGAGAGTGAGTATGAGCAAGAGAATCCATAATTTCAATGCAGGACCCGCTGCCCTGCCCCTTCAGGTATTGGAGCAGATCAAGGAAGAATTCCTGGACTACAAGGGTACGGGGATGTCCATCACAGAGATCAGCCATCGCTCAAAGCCGTTCGAAGAAATCGTCAACAGTGCCGTGGACAGGGTCAAAAGGATTCTGGGTCTCGGGGAGGAATTCCAGGTTCTCTTCATCCAGGGGGGCGCGAGTCTTCAATTCACGATGGTGCCCATGAACCTGGCCGGAACCGGGAAAGGAGTGGACTACATCAATACCGGCACATGGTCCACAAAGGCGATCAAGGAGGCAAAGCTCCTCGGGAAAGAAGTGCGGGTCATCGCCTCTTCCGAGGATAAGAACTTCTCCTATATTCCCAGAAAATACGAAGTGGGCAAGGATGCGGCATACCTTCATTTCACTTCCAACAACACCATCAAAGGAACCCAATGGGCTGAGTTTCCCAGGTCCGGAAATGTCCCGCTGGTGAGCGACATGTCCTCCGATTTCCTGAGCAGGCCTTTTGATACAAAACCTTTCGGTCTGATCTATGCCGGAGCCCAGAAGAATATTGGTCCTGCAGGCATTGCGCTTGTCATCATCCGGCGCGATATGCTGGAGAGGGTGCCGGCCGCCCTTCCGAGCATGTTGAGCTACAAATCCTTTGCCGAATCCAATTCCCTTTACAACACGCCCTCCTGCTTCACCATCTACGCCATCGGGCTTGTCCTGAAGTGGCTCGAGGAAACCATCGGAGGGCTGAAGGCGATGGAAGCCGTCAACAGGGAGAAGGCAAAGCTCGTATACGATGTCATCGACCGCTCCGGGTTCTACCGGGGAACTGCAGAAAAGGATAGCCGATCCCTGATGAATATCACCTTCAGGCTTCAGAATGAGGAGATGGAGGCCAGGTTCATTTCCGAGGCTCAAAAGGCCGGATTTGGGGGTCTAAAAGGTCATCGCTCGGTTGGAGGCTGCCGGGCATCCATATACAATGCAGTCACCATGGACTCGATCAAATCCCTGGTGCAGTTCATGTCGGATTTCGAGGCAAAGGCGGGTTGATGCTCCCACGAACCAGAATTGCCCAGGTGTTGCACTCCGGCACGGTCGGCGACAAGATTGCCGTCATGGGATGGGTCCGCACGAAGAGGGACTCAAAGGGAGGCTTTTCCTTCATCGAAGTGAACGACGGCTCCTGCATGAGCAATCTTCAGGTCATTGCGGAAAAAAATCTGCCCAACTATGAATCCGAGGTGATGAAGATTCAGACAGGGTGCTCCGTGCGGGTCTCCGGCACCCTGGTTGCCTCTCCCGGCAAGGGGCAGAAGGTGGAATTGAAGGGGGAAGAGATCCATGTTTACGGATGGGCCGACCCCGACACATACCCGCTTCAGAAAAAAAGACACTCTTTCGAGTTCCTGAGAACCATCGCACATCTCCGGCCCAGGACAAACACCTTCGGCGCAGTGGCGCGCGTACGGAATTCCCTGAGCCACGCCATCCATACCTTTTTCCAGGAAAGGGGTTTCCTTTACCTTCACACCCCCATCATTACCGGAAGCGACTGCGAGGGCGCCGGGGAGATGTTCCGGGTGACCACGTTCGATCTCCAGAGCGTTCCCAGGACCGACGGGTCGGTGGATTACGGCAAGGACTTTTTCGGGTCCCCGGCAAATCTGACCGTGAGCGGCCAGCTCGAGGCGGAGATCTATGCCCTGAGCATGGGGGACGTCTACACCTTCGGACCCACTTTCAGAGCGGAAAACTCCAACACGTCAAGACACCTGGCTGAATTCTGGATGGTGGAGCCCGAAATGGCCTTTTGCGATCTGGACGGAGATATTGAGCTTGCAAAATCCTTTCTGAAGTTCCTCTTCCGCCATGTTCTCTCGAACTGCAGGGAAGATATGGAGTTCTTCAACAAATTTATCGATTCCACGGTGATCAAGACCCTGGAAGACCTCGTTGAACAGGATTTCGAGCATATCACGTACACCGAGGCTGTCGATATCCTCACCCGTTCCGGGGAAAGCTTCGAGTTTCCCGTCAAATGGGGAACCGACATCCAGTCGGAGCATGAGAGGTATCTTTGTGAAAAGGTATTTCGAAAGCCTGTGGTCCTCACACATTTTCCACGGGAGATCAAAGCCTTCTATATGAAGTGCAACGAAGACGGCAAGACCGTGAGGGCAATGGACGTCCTCGTTCCCAGAATCGGCGAGATCATCGGAGGCAGCCAGCGGGAGGATGATCATGAGACTCTCCGCCGAAGAATCGAGGAAAGCAATCTCAGCCTCGAGGCCTACTGGTGGTATCTGGATCTTCGTAAATTCGGCTCTGCGCCCCATGCGGGATTCGGGCTCGGGTTTGAGCGGCTGCTTCAATTCGTGACCGGCATGGCGAATATCCGCGATGTCATCCCCTTCCCCAGGACCCCCGGCAACCTCAGTTTCTAATGTGGCTGTGTCAGAAGTCAAATCGCCTTTTTCGATTTGTTCCGGTCCCGGGGTAGTCTTCTCCGAAGACCACCCCGGGACCTGCTCCATCCTTCTCCCCAGCAGACCTCAGCGACCGTTTGTGGACGAATCCAGTCAAGGTCGATCTTCGATCTAAATTGACATAAGGAGTTCAAATTACTTATTTATTGACATCCTTCGAGTTCCGTCTATAGGATGATTATGTGATCCGGGCTCGTACGCAGGAGCCGGCGATTTTTGCCTGAGTGAACGCAAGTGAGACTTTGAAAACAAGGTTGCTCTTCACCTTTCTCAAAATGCGAAAGGAGGGGTTTTATGGACAAGATTCTAAGAATCAACATGGGCGCACAGGAAGGTCCTAAGATCACGGTCACTCCGGTGGGCGAATATGCCGGTCTCGGCGGCAGGGCAATGACATCGTCCATTGTCTCAAAGGAGGTGGATCCCCTTTGCCATGCACTTGGGGAGAACAACAAGCTGGTCATTTCGCCGGGTCTGCTGAGCGGGAGCACCGCAGCCATGTCCGGCCGGCTTTCCGTGGGATGCAAGAGCCCTCTCACAGGCGGCATCAAGGAAGCCAATGCCGGAGGCCAGCCTTCCCAGATGCTTGCCAGGCTGGGGTATGCGGCTATTGTCCTGGAGGGAAAACCAAAGGATGACACCTTGTACAAGGTCCTCATCAACAAGGACGGGGCGAAGATCGTCCCGGACAACAGCCTCAGGCTCCTCGGCAACTATGACCTCGTTGAGAAACTGAAGAAGGAGTTGGGGGACAAGATCTCGGTAATCTCCATAGGGCAGGCAGGGGAAATGAAGCTTACCGCGGCTTCCATCGCGTGCACGGACATGGAACTGAGGCCGACCAGACATGCAGGAAGAGGCGGAGTCGGCGCGGTCATGGGGAGCAAAGGCGTCAAAGCGATCGTGATCGACGATGCCGGGATGAAGATGAGATCGCCCAAAGACCCTGAAGCGTTCAAGGATGCTACGAAGAGATGGGTGGATGGCCTCAAGAAGCATCCTGTAACGGGCCAGGGACTCCCTTCATACGGGACAAATGTGCTCACCAATGTCATCAACGAAGCCGGGGGGTATCCCACGCACAATTTCATGTGGGGCCGTTTTGTGGGCAGCTCCAAGATCAGCGGTGAGACCCAGGCCCAGACCGAGATCGATCGCGGAGGTTCGGCCACCCACGGCTGCCACAGGGGATGCGTCATCAGGTGCTCGGGCACCTACATGGACAAGGACGGACACTATATCACCAAGCAGCCCGAGTATGAGACAGTATGGGCCCATGGTGGAAACTGCGGAATCGACGATCTGGATTCCATCGCCATGCTGGATCGGCTGGACGACGATTACGGCCTCGATACCATCGAGATGGGTGCAACCATCGGGGTGGCCATGGAAGCGGGGCTGGCGAAATTCGGGGATGCACAGGCAGCGATCAACCTCGTAAAGGAAGTGGGCAAGGGAACGCCCCTCGGCCGCATCCTGGGGAGCGGGGCAGGCACTACAGGCAAGGTCTACGGCGTGGAAAGGGTTCCTGTGGTGAAGAATCAGGCCTTGCCCGCCTATGATCCCCGCGCGGTCCAGGGTATGGGGGTCACTTACGCAACAAGCACCATGGGCGCGGACCATACCGCAGGCTATGCGGTAGCGACGAACATCCTGGGCGTGGGCGGCAAGCTGGATCCCTTGAAACCGGAAGGTCAGGTCGAGCTTTCCCGAAATCTCCAGATTGCCACTGCAGCCATTGATTCAACAGGCATGTGCCTCTTTATCGCCTTTGCTATCATGGACCAGCCTGAAACTTTTCAGGCGCTCATTGACTGCATCAACTCTTTTTACGGACTGAAGCTGACCGGAGATGACGTGACCGCTCTGGGCAAATCGGTCCTCCAGAAGGAAAGAAAATTCAACCTTGCCGCAGGACTCGGCCCGGAACAGGACCGTCTTCCAGAATTCTTCAAAAAGGAAGCCGTTTCCCCTCATAACATCACCTTCCAGGTGAAAGACGAAGACCTCGATAAAGTATTTGACTGGTAGGATCGGAAGTTGAATAGATCTTCGCGGGGAGTCCGGGCAGGACTCCCCGTTTCAGTTGATTCAGGATGCAGGTTGCCGGTTGCGGGTATGAGAAAACCTCTCGCCTTGATCGCCAAAGAGGTAGCATGAATAGGTTAGAACAAGCCCCTCATCTCCATCTCACGGTCAAAGAGACCCTGTTTCCTTCCTTTCACCCCCTTCTTCAGGGAGGAGTATCCCTGGAGGCGCGAAGCGGGATGAGTGCAAAGGAGTTTCTTACTCACGAATTGGGCTTGACCCAGGAATATCTTGATACTGTTGTTCAAACGGTATTCCTGGATGGAAAAGCGGTCGATGATCTGGGCTCCGCGTACATAAAAGACGGCGCGATAATGGCCCTTTCCGCAGCCATGCCCGGCCTGCTCGGCGCCACCTTGAGAAGGGGAAGCTTTTATGCGGCAATGAGAAAAGAAATCTCCTATCGGGAAGTCCGGAATGCTGACGATAAAGGTACCGCAAGGGTCACTGTCAAGATTTTCAATCTGCTGCTGGGAGATTTGGGCCGGGTCCTGCTTGAGAAGGGGATCCGGATAAGGGGAGAGGATTTGCAGGTCTTCCTTGGAAACAGGAATCAGAGATTCTGGGATGGTTGTATGGGCGCTCTGCTCAACGGGAAGCAAGTCGATCCGACGAGTCTCAGCAAAATGGAATGGAAAGAGGAGGATGTGTCTCTGAGGGTTACGGTTGAAAGCTGACCTTTGCCAATCTCACCCCCCTGCTACGGGCGGAAAAACGCCGACCCTGTCCCCATCCTTGAGCACTTCCTCCCCGTTCGCATGAAGCCCGTTCAAGAAGATGATTTTTACCGAGTCGAGCGGAACCCTGAGATCCTCCAGAAGAGCCCGAATCGTGCTTCCCTCGACCACTTCCATGAATTCAGACGGACCGGACTTCCGCTCAGGCATGTACCTGCCCAGAGATGCGTATAATCTAAGCTCTACTCTCATATTTTCCTCAAGTCACCGATCCCCATACGGTGGCGCAACATCTGAATTGTACACCTTTGGCGAACCTTTTGGTAGATTGAGAGAAGAGAGATCCCAAAGAAGGAGGGGGCGCGATGTCCGATCAACAAGACCTGGAGGAGGCTCTCCAGGAAAAGGCCGGAGAAGTTGCCGACCCTGCAGGAAGAGCGGTCCGCGTCCTGGCGGACGTGGAAGCCATGGAGCTTTCCAGGCGATTCGGCTGCGGAATGGGCACAATTTATAGGGAAAGCCTCAGGTCGGGTATTTGCCCCCATCGCTATCTTCGAAATCGTGAAGCCATCTCAATCGATGAACAGCTGAGGCTCGCCTGCAACCGCGTTGCGGTTATCGGCGCGGGGGGGCTGGGAGGCCATGTCATTCATCTTCTGTCAAGGATCGGCATTGGACGACTGACAGTGGTGGATTGCGATGTATTCGATGAAACCAATCTGAACCGCCAGATCTTTTGCACGTCGGACTCCCTTGGGAAGCCGAAGGCCCTGGTTGCTGCGCAACTTCTTGCCTCAATCAATCCCGGAGTCGATGTAATCACGCACGAGCTCCGGATCGAAGAATCAAACCTGCCCGGAATCCTGGCCGGGGTTGACGTGGTGGTCGACGGCCTCGACAACATCCAGGACCGCCTTGTCCTGGAGAGGAGTGCGCGGAACCTGAAGATCCCTCTGGTTCACGGAGCCATTGCAGGCTTTGACGGCCAGCTCATGACCGTTTTCCCGGATGATCGGGGGCTCATTGCGGTCTACGGCCCGGTAGAAAGGGGTGGAAAAGACCAAAGGAGCCCCGAGGCCGTAATGGGAGTACCCGCTCTCATGCCCTGTCTGATGGCGACCTTCCAGGCCATGGAGGTACTAAAGATACTGCTCGGCAGAGGAACCCTCCTTAGAAACACTCTGCTTCACGTGGGTCTGGATGCGGGCGAGGTGAATCGATTTCCTCTTGGCTGAAGAGTGCGGGCAGAAAATGGCAGCCCTTGATCCGGGCGAATACCAGCTTAAGCTGATTGTAATCTGCGGGCGCCATTCATACGATTTTTGATTCTGAAATGTATAATGAGAATGATCAATGATAAAGGTTGAAGAGTTCAGGCCATGCCTCCACTAGAAAAACCAAATCATGTAACGACAGTTCGCCTGCCTTCCCGATCCGCCCAGGTTGCCGGAGAATCGGATATTCTCGTTGTGGGCGGCGGACCCGCAGGGATCGGAGCCGCCCTGGGAGCAGCAGATGCCGGCATGAACGTGATCCTGGCGGAGCATTACGGCTTCCTCGGGGGAAATGCCACGGCTGCTCTCACCATCCCCTTATCCTCGTTTCACAGTATGGAGTATCGCGAGAAATTGCCGGGTGCGCCCACCCTTTTCCCTTCCGACCACGGCGAGGGAAGACCCGTCATCGGCGGAGTGCTCCGGAGGCTCGTCGAAAAGCTCGTTCAGGAGGGCGGAGCCATTCCACCCGGGCCGGGGACCGGGTATACGGTGCCGTTCGATCCGGAGGTCTTTAAGATGGTGTGTCTGCATCTGCTGGATGAGGCAGGTGTGCGATTCCTGTTCCATTCCTTTGCAAGCGGTGTATTCCTTGATCAGAAGATGCAAGGCCTCAGGATGCACGGAGTTATTTTTGAAACGAAGTCAGGACCTCTGATTATCAGGGCAAAAGTGATCATCGACTGCACCGGAGACGGAGACGTCGCCGCAATGGCCGGGGCCGAATACGAGATCGGGAGAGAGGAAGACGGCCTTGTCCAGCCCATGTCGCTGCTCTTCAGGATCGGGGAGTTCGAAAAAAAGGCTTTCGAGAATTATGCCAAGGCCCATCCGGATCAATGGTCGGGTGTTCACGGGCTTTGGGACCTGATCCGAAAGGCCCACGACGAAGGCCATCTGGACCTTCCCCGCGAGGACATTCTCCTGTTCGGCATGCCTCATGAGAATGAAGTGCTCGTCAACAGCACACGGATAGCCAAAGTTCTCGGGACGGATGTATGGGACCTCACCTATGCGGAATGGGAGGGCAGGCGGCAGATGAAGATGATCACCGCATTCCTTCGAAAATACGTACCCGGATTCGAAAAAAGTTATGTGGTCCAGAGCGGAGTGAATACCGGTGTACGCGAAACGCGGAGGATTATGGGTGAGTACAAGCTCACAGGTGAGGACATCCTGCAGGCACGCAGATTCGAAGACGTCGTTGCAAGAGGCGCTTACCCGGTGGATATTCACAGCCCCACAGGAAAGGGGACGGTACTCAAGCGCGTCCCGCCGGGAGAGGCTTACGATATTCCCCTGCGATGCCTTTTGCCATTGGGCTTGGATCGTATCCTGGTTGCCGGCAGGTGCATCTCCGGCACCCACGAGGCCAACTCCTCATACAGGGTCATGCCCATTTCCATAGCGACGGGGCATGCGGCCGGGGTTTGCGCCGGAATTGCCGTGAGGATGGGCAAAAAGCCCAAGGAAGTCCCCTTCGAGGAAGTCCGGAAAGAGCTCATTCGGCAGGGAGCGGATCTGGGAAATGTCCAATGTCCAAGGAAAAGGCAGAAAAAGCGAACCGCAGAATATCGAATGTCGAATGTCGAAGGAAAACCTGCAGGAGCGAGTTCCTGCTCGCGGGATTTTCGTAGGCGAAGGAATCGCAACCAGGAGGTTGCTCCTACAGTAAGCACGCATCTTTGGGACACGTGAATAGCGGGGAGGAAAGCCGCCAGTGGGGGTACTCTTTGAGAATGGCCGCGTCTTTCGTGTGCAATCGTTGCCGACCGTCGGCATGACGTCGAAATCGAGCGGAGCGGACGCAGCCCCTCATGACAGACTAGATCGGAGCCACGGCGGCAGGGTCCAGTCTCAAGCGCTTATGACTTTTTGGGGGCGGCAATTGGAATGAGAGGTAAATCGCGGCCCTTCTCAAAGAGTACCCCCACTGGCGGCGGGGCAAATGAACTGCAGAATGACTTAGGGGATCTCAATGAAAATCATCCGTAAGAGCTGCGCAACAGGGGCTGAGGAGGCCGTGGGCCTGGCCGTGATCATAGACGTGTTCAGGGCCTTTACGTGCGAGCCCCTTTTTTTCCACTTCGGCGTGAAGAGATCCATCCTGGAGGCCGATCCCATGAAGGCCAGAATGATGAAAAAGGAACATCCTGAGTACATTCTTGCAGGGGAAATCGACGAGGTCCCGATCGAAGATGGCGACCTTGGAAATTCACCCTCTCAGATCGTACTCAAAGGAAGAAGCTTCTTTGAGGACAAAGTCGTGATCCACCGAACCACCGCAGGCGTTACAGGCGCTTCTTCAGCCCTGGAACATGCAGATGAAGTGCTCCTCGGCGGTTTCACGACAGCCGGAGCCGCCGCAGCACACATCCGCTACCGGAATCCCCGGCTGGTGACGCTCGTTGCCATGGGAAGCAGGGGCAGGGTCAGGTCCCCGGAGGACGAGCGGTGCGCGGACTATCTGGAACACCTTCTCACGGGCAAGCCATACGATCCCATACAGACGCTCAGGGAGACCCTCTTCCACCCCTCCGCGCAGAAGTTCCTCACCTGTGAAAAGCCCTACCTCCCCCGAGAGGACCCGGTGTTCTGCCTCCAGCACGATGTTTTCGATTTTGCCCTGACTGCACGAAAAGAGGAGGGCCTGATCGTGGTTCGACCTACTTCTTCTCCAGACCAAACTCCTTGATCTTTGACAGGAGCATGGGACGGCTGACCTCCAGGATTCTCGCGGCCTGCGAGCGATTTCCGCCCGTCAAGGCGAGAGCCCTGCCGATCAACTCCCGCTCCAGATTCCTGCCTGCCTTCTTGAGGGAAAGGGTGTCTATCGGTTCGACGGAAGAGGGATACGTTTCACCTGAGGAGATGTTCCTGGGGAGGTCCTCGGGCGTGATCCACCGACCCTGGGCAAGCAGAACGGCCCGTTCGGTCACGTTCTCAAGCTCTCTCACATTACCGGGCCACGAGTAAGCCATGAGCATGGGCAATGCCTTGGAGGAGAGACCCTCCACGTTCTTTTTCAATTTCTTGTTGAACATGTCTATGAAATAGCCGAACAGGAGAGGAATATCCCCGCGTCTCTCTCGCAGGGGGGGGAGGTGAATGGCCATCACATTGATTCGGTAAAAGAGATCCTCCCTGAATCTTCCGGCCTCCACCTCCTTTTTCATATCCTTCGAGGTGGCGGCAATCACCCTGACATCGATCTTCTTTGAACTCACACCTCCCAGGGACGTGATCTCTCCCTCCTGGAGAGCCCTCAGGAGCTTTACCTGAAGCGGGAGAGGCAGGTCGCCGATCTCGTCAAGAAACAGCGTCCCCCGGTCCGCCTCCTCGAAGTAGCCCGTCTTGTCTTTTACCGCATCCGTAAAAGCCCCTTTTTTGTAGCCGAAGAGTTCGCTTTCCAGGAGATTCTCAGGTATCCCCCCACAATTGATGGGAATCATAGGCCCTGACGCCCTTGGGCTGCTCGTATGGATGGCCCTTGCAATGAGTTCCTTGCCTGTTCCGCTCTCGCCCGTGATGAGCACGGTCGTCTTGTGGTCGGATACCTTCCGGACCAGATCGAACACATTTGCCATGGCCTCGCTTCGGGCGATGATATTGCTGAAGGAGTACTTCCGGTCGATTTCCCCGATTTTGTTCTTCAGTTCCAGATTTTCCGCTTTGAGCCGCTCTCTTTCCTCCGCCTTTTTCAGGGTGAGAAGGACTTCATCCTGCTTGAAGGGCTTGGAAATGTAATCATAGGCTCCGAGTTTCATGGCCTCCACGGCGGACTCCATTGTTCCATAAGCGGACATCATGATGTAGGTCTTCTCCGGGAACTTCTCTCGCGCCTTCTTCAGAAAGGTCATTCCATCCATCCTGGGCATCTTGATGTCGCAGAGAATGTAATCGAAGCCGGTCTTTTCCATGGCCTCGAGACCATCGAACCCGTTTGCCGCCGACTCCGCAGCAAATCCGGCCTTCATCAGCATGACTTTCAGCATATGCCGCATGTTTTCTTCGTCATCGATGATCAGAACCGACTGTCCGGACATGGCTTCTCCGATGAAACGGTTAATAGTTGACGGTTATCAGTTAACAGTTGGAGCAGGAATAAGACAGTTCATATATCGATAAAAAAGGTAATCGTTTCCAGCTGTCAGTTAACAGTCGGGAGCCGCATCCAGCGGAAAATCTCATTAATTCTCCCCCGGCTTCAGGTTTCGAAATGTGGAGACCGCATGGATTCTGGAAAAATTGGGTGATGTATCTCCCGAAACCTGCGCATCTCGATCTCACTTCCAGTGATTAAACCACCTCATCTCGTAGGATGGGTAGAGCGAAGCGAAACCCATCAACTCCGGCCATTGAACGATGGGTTTCGCTTCGCTCTACCCATCCTACGAAACTGCTTGGTGAGTACTCGCTAACGGCAATGTCACGATGAAACTAGCTCCCTGCCTTTCCCGGCTCTCCGCCCTTATGACACCGCCTATGCTCTCCACTATCCGATAGCACACCGAAAGCCCCAGGCCCGTCCCTTTCCCCGGCTCCTTGGTGGTATAGAAGGGATCGAATATATGCGTCAGTTCCTCCTGCGGAATCCCTGGACCGGTATCGGAAAACTCGACAATGAAATTCGCGTCGTCACTCCTTGTCCTGATAAAAAGGAAATTCTCCTTCTCACCCGAACACGTCCGGCGTCCCTCTGCGAGCGCATCTGCCGCGTTCATGACGATGTTCACGAAGACCTGCTGCAGCCGGTTCGGATCCGCGACCAGGAGGTCGTCCTCGGCCTCAGGATGGTACCGAACTTCAATTCCCTCCATCATGGGTTGCGGCTTCAGAATAGTCATGGTCTTCCGGAGAACATCATGCACATGGGTTTTTTCGGGCTTTGCACTGGATGGTCTCGAAAAATCCAGGAGCTGGCGAATGATTCGACTGATTCGGGAGACTTCAATTTCCAATCGTTCCAGGAAGTCTCGCCTCTCCTCTTCCGTCACATCCGCCTTCCTGAGCAGTTCAAGGTAACCAAGGCTGATGCTGAGTGGATTCCCGATCTCATGCGCGACTCCTGCGGCCAGACGGCCGACGGATGCAAGCTTTTCAGATCGAACCAGACTGCTCTGGGCCTGCTGGAGATCCGCATTCGCCCTTTCCAGTGAGTTGATGTGGGCCTGCAGCTCACCCTTGTTTTCATCGAGCCGCTTCAACATGGCAGCCAGTGACCGGGAGAGTTCCCCTATCTCGTTTGTGGAGCTTTCTACCGCGATGGGAATCATCCTTCCGTCTCTGTACTCGGATGCCATCTTCAACATTTTCCGGATCGGCTTGACCACGATTCTGGAGAGGAGCAGGATGCCCACCAGGGTGAGGACGAGGGTATCGAGAAGGATGTACGCTATGACGATCTTCTGGACCTTGCGAAGGGTCTCGTATATGGGAACAAGAGAGGATCGAAACGCAACGGCGCCGACAGCCCTGTCCTGAAAGAAAAGAGGGCTGGATACGGAGAGATATTCGGGCCCCAGCCAGATCACGCCCCAGGTGGTCCCCGTAAAGCGGGCATTCCAGACCGATGTCTTGAGTGCTTCTTTTGCAAGGCCAAGGACTTGCTCGTCCGGTCTTTCCGCTCCGCGCTCGCAGACATCCCCCGTGAAATCGACGAGGACCCCGTCGGAGAAACCGCCCTTTGAGAGCAGCCCCGACATGCTCCGCATGAAAACAGGGTCCCTGCACACGTTCCCGGGATCCATTCCCTTTGTCCTGAGCAGGACTCCGATGTTCTCCTCCAGGGCAAGCACCAGCATGCGGCACGCCTGAATTCTGGCCTGCACAAGATTGTTTTCCGAGAACTTCAGCTCCGCAACATGGATGAGAAGCATGGCGGCAATGATCAGGAACATCAGCTGCGCCATGATGCCGGTCCTCAGACTGTACAAGGGAAGCCGCAAGTCGATCCTCTTCAGAGCAAGTGGAGATAGGAGTTCCAGAGAAAATGGATTTCAGTTCGGAAAAAGAGCCACAAGAATGTACCCAGGACCAGGAAAGGCCCAAACGGTATGGCCTCGCTGAGTCTCCGGCGTGACAGCAGCAAACACCCTCCGCCGATAAGCGTGCCGGCGAAGGAGGAAAGGAGTATGATCATGGGAAGCGACTTCCATCCCATCCATGCTCCGATCATGGCGAGCAGCTTGACGTCCCCTCCCCCCATGCCTTCCTGTTTTCTTATCCATTGGTAGAGCACCCCGACAACGTAGAGCGACCCGCCCCCGAGGAGAATCCCGATTGCCGATTCCAGGACCGACACCGGGGTCATGGGCAGCAGGGATAAACCGAATCCAACCAGGATTCCGGGCAGCGAGAGGACATCAGGGATGATTTTGTAATCGATGTCGATGAAAGCGATAACAAGGAGGGATGCGCAGAAAACGAGAAGGAGGAAGTAGTAGAGAGAGAGACCGTACCTCAGAAAGAGGGCAGCGCTGAGAAGCCCTGTGGTGAGTTCCACCACAGGATAACGGAGCGATATTCGGGAACGACAGGATCTGCATCTTCCCAGGAGGACGATATAGCTCACCAGGGGAATATTGTCGTAAAACCTGATCGCAGAATGGCATCCGGGGCAGCTCGAGGAAGGGTACACGATAGACTTCCCGAGAGGGATTCTATGGATGCACACGTTGAGAAAACTTCCGAGGATCAGGCCGAAGACAAGAGTAAACAGCAACTGGAGGGTGGTGGGGTTCATCGATTTCTGTAAAGGAATCCTTGATCTGGTTTTGACATCACCACTGCCGCCCGGGTTGACAAACCCCTTGGTGAAGATCTATACCTCTTTATTATGATCATTTCCATCAACCCGCAGAATCCTCAGAAACGGTTGATCAGGCGGGTCTGTGAGATCCTCGAAGGGGGCGGCCTCATAGGCTATCCCACGGACACATTCTATGGGATAGGTTGCGACCTCCTGAACAAGAGAGGCATTCAGCAGATCCACAAGCTGAAAAATAAGGAGGTCAAACAGCCTCTATCCATTATTTGCGACGGCCTCAAGGAGATCAGCCGCTACGCCAAGGTCTCGAACTTTGCCTACAGGACGATGAAAAAGGCTCTCCCCGGTCCGTACACCTTCATTCTGGAAGCGACTCAACTCGTTCCCAAGATCATGCTGGCCAAACGAAAAACCATCGGGATACGTGTTCCCGACAACCAGATCTGCCTGGATCTGGTCGGGCAGCTCGGAAGACCCCTTATCAGCACAAGCGCAGGGCTGGACGATCCTGAGGCCATTCAGCAGAAGTTCTCACCCTTTCTGGAGATAGTCATCGACGGCGGGCCAACCGTTCCTGAACCATCCAGCGTGATCTCGCTTGTCGACGATGTGCCTGAGGTGATCCGCGAGGGCAAGGGCGACATAAGCGGGTTCTTCTGACAGGTTGTTGAAAAACATTCATCTGCTGCGTTGTCCTCGTCCCTCGTCGTTGCGGCGTACTACATGTACGCCTCACTCCTCACGACATCGGCCGCCTTGCATCTGAACGTTTTTGAACAACCTGCCGATTCGAATTGCTGAAAAAGGTTCTCCTCTCAACTTCTCAACTTCTTATCTTCTCACCTTCTCTCTTTTCTTTTTTCTTTTCTTTCTCTTCCTTGGACATTGGACATTCTACATTGGACATTGGACATTGATCATTTCAACGCCCCATCCCACCTGTATTCCACCTTTGTCTGAAGAAAATTCCGGATCGCCTGATACAGGGATTCGGCGCTCTCCTCGAAAAACAATTCCCACAACATGCTCTTGGCCTTCTTCGCATGAACAAGGGTTACTTCCCCTTCGATCCCGACCATTTCCTTGGCAAGATCAACGGCATCCATAAAGTTGCCAAGGCTGTCCACCAGGCCCAGCTCTTTGCAGCGGGCGCCGGTGAGAATGCGGCCGTCCGCGATCTCCCGAACCGCTTCCACAGGCAGGTTTCGGCCCTCTGCCACGGCTTCCACAAACTGGTTCCGGACCTCCTGGGTCAGACCCTCCACGATTTCCCTGTCACGCGAGGACATTTTTCGGTGTGGAGATCCGATATCCTTGAATTCGCCCGACTTCACCACCTCGAGACCAATGCCCAATTTTTCGAGGAGATCCTCCACCTGAACGAATTCCATGATAACGCCGATACTGCCGGAAATCGTGCCCGGGTTGGCGACGATTTTGTCCGCTGCTGCAGCGATGTAGTAACCCCCCGATGCAGCCAGAGTGGACATGGAAGCAATGACCTTCTTTGTCTTGATGGTCTTTCGCACTTCCCGATAGATCTCCTGAGAAGGGCCGACCGCTCCACCGGGAGAGTTTATCCTCAGGATGATAGCCTTGATCCTGCCGTCTTTCTTGAATTCGACAAGCTGTTTCAGGAAGGGTTCAGGGTTGGTTATCATGCCTTCAATGCTGATCACACCGATCCGATTGGCAAAAGAAAGGCCCTTTGAAGGGCCTGTGAGACTGAGGAGCACCGACATCACAATGACAAGCACAAGAACGATTGCACAAAGGATGCCGATGACAAGTAATATGGGATGTTTTTTTCGTGCCATAAATGCGGGATGACCTTAACAGAGAACCCCTGCGTTCCTCTACTCTTTTCCTCCTTCTTCCCCTGGTTCATCTTCGGATGATTTTTCTTCATCGGACTGGGACCTTTGCTGCAGATCCATCATTCCCTTTCTCAGGAGTTCGCCGAGGTTCGATGTCGCACCACTGCGGCTGTCCGTATAACTCTTGTAGATCTCCCTCTCTTCGCTCTCCTCCAACTTCCTGATGGAAAGCCCAATCTTCTTCTCTCCTCTTGCCACATTGATCACCCTCGCCTGGATCACGTCATCAACATTGAATCTGCTAAGAGGATTGCCGCCTTTCTCCTTGGACAGTTCCGAGACATGGATGAGACCTTCTATGCCTTCCTCCAGCTCAACGAATACGCCGAAATCGGTCACATTGGTCACCGTTCCAGTGACCCGGGTTCCTGGCCTGTACTTTACGGGCGCCTGATCCCAGGGGTCGGTCATGAGCTGTTTGATCCCCAGCGAGAACCGCTCATTCTGCTTATCGATGTTGAGGACCACTGCCTGGACTTCCTGGCCCTTCTTGTACAGCTCGGAAGGATGCTTGATCCTCCTGGTCCAGGAGATATCGGAGATGTGTACGAGACCGTCGATTCCTTCATCGATACCGATGAAAATCCCGAAGTCCGTAATGTTCTTGATCTTGCCCGCGATGGTCGTCCCCACCGGGTATTTTTCTCCAATGAGGTCCCAGGGGTTGGGCTCGGCCTGTTTGAGTCCAAGGGAGATGCGCTTGTTCCCGGAGTCGATGTTCAACACCATGGCCTCCACGATGTCGCCGACCTTCACCACTTGAGAAGGATGACGGATCTTCCTTGTCCAGGACATCTCGGAAACATGGATAAGGCCCTCGATCCCCTCTTCCACCTCTACAAAGGCGCCGTAATCGGCGAGGCTTACAACCCGCCCTTTGATGCGGCTTTCAACAGGATACTTCTGGTCTGCATCGGTCCAGGGATCGGACTTGAGTTGTTTCAGGCCCAGGGAGACCCTTCCGCTGTGCTCGTCGAAATTGAGGACCTTTACCGTGATCTCATCCCCGATCTGATACATCTCGGATGGATGCCCCACTCGTCCCCAGGACATATCGGTGATATGCAGCAGTCCGTCGATTCCGCCAAGGTCGATAAAAAGGCCGTACTCCGTAATGTTCTTCACCGAACCGGTCAGAACAGCCCCGGGGGCCATGTTCTGCAGGGTCTTTTCCCTCATCTCAGCCCTTTCCGCCTCGAGCAGGGCTCTTCGGGAGAGAACGATATTCGACCGACGCTTGTTGTATTTCAGGATTTTGAACTCATGCGTCGTCCCGATGAGGGAGTCGAAATCCTTGATCGGCTTCAAACTGATCTGAGAACCGGGAAGGAAGGCGGGCAGCCCTATGTCCACGGACATGCCTCCTTTAACCCTCGCCGTCACCTTTCCCTTGATAGTGAGCCCCTTCTCATAAACCTCTCGGATCTCGTCCCAGATCTTGATCTTGGCAGCCTTCTCCTTGGACAGGATGATGATCCCCTCGTCATCTTCCCTGCGCTCCAGGATCACATCCACCGGATCTCCCACTCTGGCCGTGATGTTCCCATCCGGGTCGATGAACTCGCTGATAGGGATCTGGCCTTCGGATTTGTATCCGATGTCCACGAGGACAAATTCCTTGTCCACATGCACGATTTCCCCACGAACGAGTCCCCCCTCCTCGATGCTCTTCAGGCTTTCCTCGTAGAGCTCCAGGAAGTTCTTGTCCTGATCCGACTTTGCTGTCCCAGTGGGACTGAGTTGGGCCGTTTCTGATTCAAAGGCCTCTTGTTTCCGATCGGTTTGAGCCATCATGTCGTCCTGTGATTTATCTGTTTGTTGTCCCATCGACGCTTTTACCCCCTCTTGTTCTCTCCCGAAAATGTATTTTACTAACAAATATGGCCGAAAAGTTCAATAATTAAGTCTCATAATCTGAAACGCCGGCGCCCCGGAAGAATTCCCGGTCTTCCCCGGAGCGCTGGCTGGAAAGAATCTATTATGAGGCTTGTCTCATACGATCCAGCATGATCCTCATTACCTGATCCGTACTGAGGCGCGAGGTATCGATGATCACGGCATCTTTGGCAGGCACCAGCGGTGCAATGGTGCGCCGGCTGTCCTGTTCGTCTCTTTTCCTCAGCTCCTTTTCGACCTCCTCCCTCGCCACGGACTCACCCCTGGCCAGCCTCTCACGGTACCGCCTTTCAGCCCGTATTTCGACACCCGCCGTCAGGAAAAACTTGTATTTCGCCTGTGGAAAGACGACGGTCCCCATGTCTCTGCCTTCAGCGACGATTTTTCCCTCACGGCCGATTTTTCGCTGAAGCGCCGTCATGGCATCCCTCACTTCCTTGACTGCCGATATCGTGGAAGAGAGGAGATCCATCTCCGGCGTTCTGATGGCTTCTGATACGTCTTCCTCACCTATGAAAAGGAGGTTGTCTCCGGCGCCTGTTTCAAAACGGAGATCCAGTTCTGCGCATAATTCGGCCAGATGCCCGGGCGCGCGCATATCGATCCCCTTTCTCCTGGCCTGGAGCGCCACGGCACGATACATTGCACCCGTATCCAGATAGGAATACCCGACTTGCCGGGCGAGCAGTCTGCTGAGAGTGCTCTTGCCGCTTCCCGCCGGACCGTCGATGGTAATGATGTCCAACCTCGAAGGGCTGGTCATGATTTCCTCTTGCCTTGCAGACCGCAGATGTCTGTTCGGGAGTTGCTTGAACGAATCGGCGCGGAACCGCTCGACGTAAAGTGTCGAACTGCAAAAGGAGCCTTTTCATGCCGCACCACGGCAAGGACGTCCCTCTTTCGGAGACACGCACAGCCCCTTCGCAGGAATTTATAGCTCCAGTTCGCTGTTTTCTCTTGCTGCTTCAATCCTGATGCCGGAATTCTTTTTATTGGCAAGATCCTCACACAGCACCTTGATGGCCGTCACTTCCGGATCTGTTCTGGATGGATCATGGTGAAAGAGGATCAGCCGATTCACGCCGGCTCGATAGGCGAGGTTGAACGCGGATTCATAATCTGAATGGCCCCAATCTCTTCTTTCAGGAATTTCCTGGGGGGTGTATTGTGAATCATGAATCAGGATGTCTGCGCCCTGGCAGAACCTGACATAATCGTCCGGGGACCTGCCCTCCCAGGAGTCCTTCCTCAGTTCGTTGTCCGTAATGAAGACCAGTACCTTTCCACCTTCGTGGAAGCGGTACCCGAACCCCCCCTGCGGATGATGAAGGGGCATGCTGTCTATCGTTGTGCCGTCGATCTCAAGAATCCCTTTGTTGATTCTATTCAGAAAAGTAACTTGCGCCTTCAAGGCGTCGAAGGTAATAGGGAAAAACCCGTCCCCCATCTTGTTGTCAAAGGTATATCTCAGCCCCTTCATGCACGTGGGGTATCCGTCAATGGAAAGCCTGTTTGCCTTCTTGTATATGGGGGAGAAAAAAGGAAAGCCCAGGATGTGATCCCAGTGAATGTGCGTAACCAGGAGGTGAACGTCCAGCTCCTTGCCGGTCGCCGTCAATTTCTCTCCAAGGGCCCTGATACCGGTCCCCGCATCAATGATGACGGTTCTGCCGCCTCCAAGGGTAAGTTCAACGCAGGTCGTGTTTCCACCATACAATGTGGTATTTTTACCAGGTACTGCGATGGAACCCCTGGTGCCCCAGAACTTGACCTTCATAAGTCCCCTACCCCGTCACCTCCCTCCATTTCCAACCAGGATCAAAAGCAATGAATTTGGAATGATTCAGAAGGAGAATATAGAAATTTACGTGATCCAAATGCCGGTGTCAATTTAAATGTTTCCACCGCAATGTCCGTGTCTTTGAGGAGCGTCGCCTACGTGAGCCCCGGATCCAGGATCCAGGATACAGGATCCGGGATGCAGGATGAAAAAACATTAAGATGCTGAACGCTGAATCTCTTGTATCCTGGACCTTGCATTCTCGTATCACAGCTCCGCTGCCATTTTGGTATTGCATTGCAGAAGACCCGATAGCATACTCGCTATACTCGGACTAAAGGCAGGATTATGTGCGGAATTTGCGGCATTCTTGATTTTCGCGAACAGAACGTGAACAGGGAAATCCTCCGGGAAATGTGCAGTTCCTTTGTCTACAGGGGCCCGGACGATGAGGGAACTTTCGCGTCTCCTCCTGTCGGTCTCGGGCATCGCAGGCTCAGCATCATTGATCTCTCCCCGGCAGGGCATCAACCCATGTCCAATGAAGACGGATCCCTCAGGATCGTTTTCAATGGTGAGATATACGATTTCGAAGTCTTGAGGAAGAGACTTCTCCGGTCCGGTCACACGTTGAAAAGCCGCACGGACACGGAGGCGGTCCTTCACCTCTATGAAGATGAAGGAACAGAGTCACTCAGGTTCCTGAACGGGATGTTTGCCTTCGGGCTTTGGGACGCGCCCAGAAAGCGTCTCTGGCTTGCAAGAGACCGTCTGGGAATAAAGCCCCTTTACTATTCTTGGGACGGGAACCGGCTCGTCTTTGCTTCAGAGATCAAGGCCATCCTGAAAGATCCTTCCGTAAGAAAAGAGCTGGATCTTCAGGCTCTCGATCTGTACCTGACCCTCAACTACATTCCAGCGCCCTGGACGATTTTTTGCAACATTAGAAAACTTCCCCCGGGAAGCCACCTTGTGGCGGAAGAGGGGAGGATCATCGTTGAGAGTTTCTGGCATTTGGGCAGGACGGATGGTCACGGAATTTCCGGCTCAGTGGAGGAGGAGAAGCCGCGCCTGTACGATTTGCTGGAGGCATCCGTGAAAAGACGGCTGATTGCAGACGTTCCGCTCGGGGCTTTTCTGAGCGGAGGGATCGACTCCAGCATCATTGTGGCCCTGATGGCCAGGAACTCCTCGCGGCCGGTCAAGACTTTTTCCATCGGGTTCAAGGACCTCCCCTCTTTTGACGAGACGGTGTATGCCAGGGAGGTGGCCCGGTTCAATCAGACCGAGCACTATGAATTCAAGCTGGACCACAGCGACATCCTCCATGCCTTCCCGAAGGTGCTCGAAACATTTGACGAGCCTTTTGCAGACTCCTCTTCCGTGCCGACCTACATTGTTTCCAGAGAGACCAGAAACCATGTGACCGTCGCCCTTTCAGGAGACGGCGGGGATGAGCTGTTCGCCGGATACAGGATGTATCGTGGCGAATATTGGTCAGGCTATTACGGGATGGTCCCTCGATTGATCCGAAACGGCCTCATTGCGCCCTTTTTCGACCTGCTGCCGGACGCGAGAGACAACCCGGGTCTGGAAAAGATCAGGAGGGCAAAAAAGTTCTTACGCGGCATGAGCCTCTCTTTTCCTGAACGCTTCTGCAGTTGGAGGGAAATTTTCGCCTTTTCCCAGCGAAAGACCCTGCTGAAAGATCCCCCGCAAGAGGATCTGTTTCTCGCCCTCACGTGTCGCGAGGTGGAAACACGGGGAAACCGGTTCCCGGGAGACCTGGTGAATCTGATGCTCTACCTCGATACGACAGGCCTTCTGCCCAACGATATGCTGTCAAAGGTCGATCGTATGAGCATGCTGAACTCCCTGGAGGTCCGTGTCCCGTTCCTCGACTACACGGTGGTCGAGCATGTCTTCGGTATTCACGGATCGAAAAAACTGGGTTTGAGGGGAGGCAAACCCCTTCTGGTCGATACATTCAAGGAAATCCTGCCGACCATGGTCCACAAAAGGCCGAAATGTGGGTTTGAGATGCCCATTGCCGCATGGCTAAGAAAGGAACTCCGGTTTCTCATAGACGACTACCTTCGGGAGGAAGTCGTTCGCGGAACCGGTCTCTTTCATTTCCCTGCCATCACCCGTCTGATAAACGATCACCTGTCAGGCCGCCGGGACACCTCCTGGCAGCTCTGGAATCTGATTGTGTTCCAGTACTGGTATGAACGCTACATGAAATGAGTGTGTTCAGAGTTCAGAGTTCAGGGTTCAGTGTCGTGTCCCGTTAATAAGTGTCATCTCGACTCCCGCGAACGGGATAAACTCCGGCCTTCGCCGGAGTCGAAATGACATTCAATGCAACTTTCTTTTGGGACAAGACGCTGGTGCAGTGCGTCCAACTGTTGTTTAATTGTTGTCCTGACTCCGTCATTCCGGCGGAGGCCGGAATCCAGTCTTCTTCTTGGTGCCGGTCGACATTATTGGATACCTGATTCTTTTTTCGATTTTCGACGTTCATTTTCTCAAATAGCTTTCTTCCTGAACCCTGAACACCGAACACTGAAAACTTTTTTGTTCCTGGGAGTTTGAAGTTCATGATCAAGAAGGTTCTTCGTCTTTTTGCCTCCGCCTTCATCCTGCTGTCTCTCACCGGATGCGGTATGGGCTACTACATGCATCTGGCGTACGGTCAGCTCAGGCTGGTCTGGGGCTCGGTCCCGGTGGAGGAGGCCGTTAAGGAAGGACCGCTCTCGTCCGAAGAGTTGGAACAGCTGCAACTGATAGGCGCAGTCAAGAAGTTCGGAGAACAAGAGCTGGGGCTGAAGAGCACCGGATCATATGAGACTATCTATCTCAAATCCCGGCAAAACCCGCTGTACACGGTCTCCGCTTCCCCGAAGGATCGTCTCGCCCGGGTCACGTGGTGGTTTCCCGTTGTGGGGGAAATGCCCTATATCGGCTTCTTCGATGTCGAGAGCGCAAATGAAAGGAAGGAGAAACTGCTCAAGCAGGACCTCGATGTAATCGTCTCCAAGGCGAATGCTTACAGTACGCTCGGATGGTTCAATGATCCCGTGACCCTGAATCTCCTGGATGCCGGCGACGTCGAGCTGGCACAGATCATCCTTCATGAGATGACCCACACCACCCTATACGTAAAAGGGCAGGGTGAATTCAACGAGGGGATCGCCATGCTTGTCGGTCTGGCCGGCGCAGCCCGTTTCTTCGAACAGAGATACGGTCCGGCGCATGCCCTTGCAATTGAGGCCAGGCAGGCCGTTGAAGAGGAGCGGGGTTTTTCTTTATTTCTGGATTCCATCCTGAAAAGGCTGGAAGAACTTTATGGTTCACCTCTTGGATACGAAGAGAAACTTGCCCGCAGAGAGGAGACCTTTTCTGCCGCGCTTGAGGAGTTCAACATCCTGAAAAAGGATCTTCGGATGCAGCGTTATAGCCGCTTCGGTACATCGGGGTTGAACAATGCCTATCTGATGTCCCTGGCGCTTTATCACCGCCATTTCTCTTTATTCGAAGCCATGCTCTCCCGGGAGGGTTCTGTCAGGAGCATGCTGTCCACACTTCGGCACATTTCCGAAGAAGAGGGAAACATGCTGAGCAAGATGCGATCGAGACTCTGAACAGCGATGAAGACGGCAAGAAGAATCCTCCTCCTTCTTTCACTGATTGTCGTCATCTGCCTTCTCATTGCAGGGGGAATCCTTACCTATTTCCATTTCCACCCTGAAAAGATAAAAGGCATGGTGGAAGAATCCCTGTCCGGCGCTATCGGAGCGGATCTCACCATCGGAAGCCTCTCTTATTCCATGAACCCCTTGAGCTTATCGGCTTCCGACATCGTGGTCCGCAACAAGGGACGGGCATCCGGATTTCTTCTCAGGATCCCCACCTTGAACGCAGGAATGGCCCTGCAAGGTTCATTCGGCAGGAGGACTCTTGTCGTCAGGGAACTGAGCCTTCCCAAGCTCTCGCTGAACATTTCCCGGGAGGCGGAACTGCCCGGGTTCGACTTTCATCCCGGGACTCCTTCCCTTCCGGCCAGGATTGCGACCGGGCTGGTATCGCTTCTTCTTTTTCGAGACGTCAGGCTCGAGCATGGCAGCATAGAAGATGGCTCCGTTGTGGCGGAATTTGTGGGGGGAAGAATCCGGCTCAGCCGGATACACGGTGAATTCCGTCCTGCCGAGCCGCCCGAGGTGACATGCCGTGCGGAGCTGCGTCTTGGGAATGGAGTGACAGCCGATCTCCCTCTTTTTCGAATCACCGGACCGAAGGTCTTTTCTCTCTCGGATGCGGTAACCGGAAGACTTTCCTTCAACAGTGGAGTCTTGAGCTTTCCCGGAGTAAAGGTTTCCGCTCTTTCCGGAACAGGAAACTTCACGGCAAAAACGCTGAAGCACATCGCTTTTGAACTCCTTGATTTCAGCGCATCACCGGTCGTCGTTTCCTTAAAAGGACGAGAGATCCGGATTGAGAAAGCCCGCTTAACTGCCGATCAGGGCTTCCTGGATCCAGGGCGAAATGTTGTTTCTTTTCCCGCGATCAACATCAGTTCCTCATTGGTCAGGAACATGAGGGCAGGTTTGGAGATCGATGCGGTCGAGAGCCGCATTACGCTCTCTGCCGAAAAAGCCCGCATGTGGGAGCCCCTGAACGCTCTCAATCTCATTCCGGCAGGATGGACTTTCAGCGGAGAGGACGGCTTCCAGGGCAAAGCGACCATCAACGAAAACGGGTGGTCTTTTTCCGGGAACCTGAATCTCAAGGAAACGGACTTCCAGGACCCTGCTGGAAATTACGTTGGAGAGGGAATTTTGCTGGAGGCAAATTTTGAGGGGAAAAGCAGCGCCGGCCGGCCCATGGGACTCAAGTATTCCGCAAAAATGGGGAAGGGGGAAATTCTTCTCGACCGCACATACGTCGATTTGAACAGGAACAGCTTCCATTTGTCGGGGGACGCAGAAATCGGCCTCGCAATGGAGCGGGCTCGATCCACGTTCACCATGAAGCTCGAGGAAATCCTGTCCCTCTCAGGCCGAACCGCTTTGGAGTTCGAAAAGCGGGATCCCTTTCTGCTTCTGGCATTCCATGTTCCTGAGACACCCATCGGGCCTGTGTTCCAGCACCTTCTCGCGGAGCCATATAAGAGAGAGGTTCCTTTCCTGGACGGAATGAACGCATCCGGCGATTTTTCTGCGGATGTGGAACTCTCCATCGGTTCAGGATGGGGACTGAAGTCCCGATGTAGGATGCTCCAGGGGACAATTTCCTCAATAGATCCTTTTTTCCGGCTTCAGGGGGTTCGACTCGATCTGCCTTTTTTTCTCGCGAGTGGAAAGGTCGAAGGCAGCGAGAGTGAAACCGGAACCTTGGAGATCGATTCCATGGAACTCCCGTTTCTGCCCGCTCAGCCCCTGACTGTGGAGACAAATTCCGGGACGAATACTCTCTTTCTGAAAGGCCCGATCACTCTCATGGTACCCGGCGGGAACGTGGAGATCGGTTCCGTATCCGCGGCTGAGCTCGTGACCGGCCCCGTTATCCGCACCAGCCTTTCCGTGAAAGAGCTGGGTCTGGATCCTGTTCTCTCGAAGATCTGGCCCCAACCCGTGCAGGGCAGACTGACAGGCCGGCTTGATCCCGTTCTCTATGCGGAAGGGGCTGTTTCCGGTAAGGGGCTGCTCAAGGCGGATCTCTTCGGAGGCGAGGCGGTAATCGAAAACCTCGGTGTGACGGGGCTCTTCACCTTCCCTGTGCTTTCTCTGGATGCGCGGTGGGAAGACATCTCCCTGCTCGAATTGTCCAGGGACACCTCCTTCGGCCGGATCCAGGGAACGCTGAGAGGCCGCGTCAGGGGACTGGAAATCGCCCAGGTGCAGCCCCAGAGGTTCGATCTCTTTATGGAGACGGTGCAAAAAGAGGGGGTCCCGCAGAAGATCAGCATCGCTGCTGTCGACAACATCGCGCGTATCGGCTCCGGACAGAGCCCGTTCATGGGTGCTGCAGGCCTGTTCTCGAAATTTTTCAGGGAATTTAACTACAGCAAAATCGGTGTGAAAGCGATCCTGGAAAACGATACCTTCCGGGTCAATGGAACCATCCGGGAAGGAGACGTGGAGTACCTCGTAAAAAAGGGTAGCTTTTCAGGGGTAAATGTTGTAAATCAGAATCCTGACAATCGTATAAGTTTCAAGGATATGCTCAAAAGGATACAGAGGATCGGCTCTTCGGAGAGCGCTCCGGTGATCCGCTGAGAAGGGAGTCCGACTATGTTCGACCGTTTCCGGGAAACGCGTTTTGCCGTGATCTTCTGCCTGCTCCTGTTTGCCGCTTCGTGCGTGACTATCAACATCTACTTTCCTGCGGAAAAGGTGGAGTCGGTTGCGGGCGAAATCGTTCAGGACGTCAGGGGCCCAAGTGGGGAGATCAAGAGCCCGTCCAAGGAGAACAGTCAAAACTTTTGGAATGGTGTCCTGCTCGCCTTCTCACCATCGGAGGCATGGGCACAGGCCGAGACTTCCGTATCCAATCCGACTATCCGGGGTTTGAAAGACCGACTGAGAAGCAACTACGCCCGGATGAAACCCTTTTACGATAAAGGCATGCTCCGTGAAGGCAATGACGGGTATGTCCAGATGGGGGATTCCGGCGGAGCGGGTCTCAAGGAGAAAAGGGATTTGAAATCATTGGTGGATGCGGAGAACCAGACCCGAAGGCAGCTCTATGAGGAGGTTGCCCGCGCCCTCAAAATCGATAACAGCCAGGTAGGCAGGATCGCCCGGATTTTCGCGAAAGAGTGGCAGAAGTCGGTGAGATAACAATCTTCGCCACAAAAACACAAAGGCACAAAGAAATGATAAAGTGTAATCTTTGTGGCTTAGTGTCTTAGTGGCTGGTTTTGCTTTATATGGAAAAGATCGCCCCGGAAATCTACAACCGGTATATCAAGGCGCTTATGGATATCAGCCAGGCGATCACGTCCGATCTGTACCTGGAGGATATTCTAAAGCTTATCGTAATGGTCACGGCCAAGGTGACCGGGGTGGAAATCTGTTCTCTCTGGCTGATCGATGAGACCGACAACCCCAAGATAAGGCTCAAGGCGACCCAGGCCATCGATCCTGATTACATGAAAGATCGAGCTTTGAATATGAATGAGGGGATCGTCGGCTACGTGGCCTCACAGAATAAACCGTTCATCATCGAAAATGTACTGCAGGAGCCTCTTTTCAAGGAAAAGGAGATGGCCAGGAAACTAGGGCTGGTGTCCATGGTCAGCGTCCCGATGCACGTGAAGGACGACCGGGTAATCGGAGTGCTGAATTGCTTTACAGCCGAACCCCACCACTTTTCGGAGACAGAGGTTAACCTCATTACCACGGTGGCGAACCAGTCGGCCATTGCCATTGAAAATACTCGCCTTCTCGTGAGAACCAAAGTTATCGAAGAGGAGCTTGCCACCAGAAAGTTGATTGAAAGGGCCAAGGAAATCCTCATGGTGAAAAAGCACCTCCCCGCAGACAAGGCCTTCCGATGGCTTCAGAAAAAGAGTATGGATAATCGCAAGTCCATGCGCGAGATTGCCGAGGCTCTGATCATTTCCCAGGATTTGTAATCGCAATTGCCCCGTCGAGTGGTTCTCAGATTTTCCTCTTATCCGCTATCAGTGTAACTTATATTCTCAAAAGATTTACATTCACCCTTGACAAGGGGTTGAATTCCTCCTACAAGAATTAGTTGATTGTTAGCTCTACTAAAAAGCGCACAACGGCGTGTGTTTTTTTGGATCAGGACAAAGGCGTCTTTCCCAACTGCGGGAAGAGGCCTTTTCCTTTTTTAACCCTTCGCCGGTGGTGTGCCGGGAACCAACGATGCCCCGTCTTGTTGCACCATGGCCTACTCGAGTAAGGAGGATTCTTATGATGCGTTTTGACAAGAGCAATGATGTCCTCGGGACCGTTAACAGGGGCAATCCAACCGAATCCAGCATCTGCACCCTTTGCAGGGCCGATTGTCAGGGCCGATGTGAGACCTGGCTTTCCAGCCTGGTGGGCCGCAAGCTGCTCTATCCGAGGAGTTTCGGCATCGTCACCGCAGGCGCCAACAATACCACTCACGTAGGTGTGAACTACAATGCCCTCAGAATCCAGGGATATGCTTACGGCGCGCACGGGCTCTCCAGCGGCCTGACCAACGAGGCGGACGATTGCATTTTCCCGAACGTGAGCCTCGAAACCGAGTTCGGCAATACCATGAAGACGAAGAGCCGCATGCCCCTCATGACCGGAGCGCTCGGCTCCACGTTTGTCGCGGCCAAGTATTGGGACTCTTTTGCCATTGGCGGGGCCTTGGTGGGCATCCCGGTGGTGATTGGCGAGAACGTGGTGGGTGTGGATCGGGAATCCACGATTCAGCCCGGGGAGAAGAGGAAAGGCAAAATCAAAGTTTCTCCTGAACTTGACCGTCGTATTCAGACCTATCTGCGATACTTTGATGGGTATGGCGCCATCATCGTCCAGCTCAACGTGGAAGATACCCGCAACGGCGTTGCAGAATACGTGGTCGATAAATACGGTGACAAGTGCATTATCGAACTGAAATGGGGGCAGGGCGCTAAGGATATCGGGGGTGAAATCCAGGTGACCAGCCTGGATTACGCGATCTTCCTCAAGGAGAGGGGTTATGTGGTGGATCCGGATCCGACCAAGCCTGAAGTGAAGAAGGCATTTGAGGAAGGTTCCATCAAGTCCTTCGCCAGGCACAGCCGTCTTGGCGGCACCAATATGGATTCGGTTGCCCAGGTTCGCAAAGACTTTATGGCCGGCGTCGAGTATCTCCGGTCCATCGGGTTCAAGCGCATCACCCTCAAGACCGGTTCATACGGAATGGAAGAACTGGCCATGGCCATCAAGTTCGCCACAGATGCCAAACTGGATCTTTTGACCATCGACGGCGCAGGCGGCGGAACAGGCATGAGCCCATGGAATATGATGCAGAGCTGGGGCGTTCCCTCCATTATTCTCCATTCCAAGGCTTATGAATATGCCAGCATCCTGGCGGCTAAAGGACAAAAGGTTGTGGACATGTCCTTTGCAGGCGGTTTTGTCCTTGAAGATCACCTGTTCAAGGGCCTTGCCCTGGGTGCTCCGTTTACAAAGATGATCTGTATGGGCCGTGGGATCATGATCCCTGGCTTCGTGGGTTCCAATATCGAGGGTGCGCTCAATCCCGACATGAAGGCCAAGGTAAACGGCCACTGGTCTGAACTGCCCAAGTCGGTAAGGGAAGTGGGGAGCTCCGCAAAAGAGATCTTCGCCTCCTACTTCGATATGGAGAAGAAGGTGGGCAAAGATGAGATGAAGAATATTCCCTACGGCGCTATTGCCTTCTACACCCTGGCGGATAAGCTGGCTTGCGGTCTGCAGCAGCTTCTGGCCGGCGCCAGAAAGTTCTCGGTCAAGAATATCGCACGGTCGGATCTCATGTCCGGAAACAGAGAGACCGCCAAAGAGACCGGCATTCCTCATGTCTCGGATGTTAACGACGAGAGCGCGCGGAAGATTCTGCACTCGTAGAAGAATTCTTTAAAAAGATCCCACTCCGCTGAAAGGAGTGGGATCTTTTTTGTTAATAGTTATCGATAGTAAAATCAATAGTCCTACTCTATTCACTGATAACCGTTAACCATTAACTATCAACTCCTCCCCCAGGGGGAGGCTCTATCGGATCTTCACCCAGAGCAGGCGGGCGACGGATGGGCCGGGATTCTTCCATTGGGTGGGCATTTCTGAGGTGAGATAGACCACGTCTCCGGGGCGGATAGTGTAAACGGCCTTCCCGAGTTTGACCTGAAGGATTCCACTGAGGAGATATCCCATTTCCTCCCCCTTGTGCAGGAAGAAGTGAGCTGGGATCTCCCTCTTGGGCTGAACTTCCAGGAGATAGGGCTCTGCTTTTTGTTCAAAATCCAGGGGAGTGAGCGATTTGGCATAAGCCGCTCCATCCGGAAGACCCTGCAGCTTGACCTCCACGGCCTCGGCCCCCGGGAAAATGACCCGGTTCCTGATGTCCCCCTTTTCCTGGAAAAGGGAACTCACATCCACGGAGAGCACCTCGGCCATTTTGAGCAAGGCAGGAAGGGAAGGATAGATCGTGTTGCCTTCGACCTGGGAGATGGTGCTTGGAGTTACACCCACCAGCTTGGCCAGCTCTGTTTGAGAAAGCCCTCGCTTGGATCGCAACTCCTTGAGGCGAAGCCCCAGATCGAAACGCCCCCTTATCTTCCGGTCCTCGTCAAATGTGACGTTCAGATCCTTGGTCCAGTAACTGTATGGCTTGTTGAGGGTGTCCTGATCCCGCTTTTCTGCCTTGAGGATCATCAGAGAGGTCGTTCCCCGCCGGACGGACAGATCCACGGCTACCTGTGCGATCTGGTTGATCTGGGCCCGCAAACGCTGTGAATGCGCTCGTCTTTCCATGATCCAGTATGCAATGGTGTTCAGCTCGTACAACCTTGGACAGGAATGGGTGTAGAAATTTAGAATCTGCTCTTCCCCGCCCCAGATCTCCTGCATCCCGGTCATGCTCTCGAACACCAGACGAACATCTCCATCCAGCCCGGCATGAACGGTATATAGCGCCTCGATGACCTGCTCCGGTTCGCGCGGTTTCTCCACAGTGATGAATCTGCAGGAAGGCTTCTGCTTCCTCTCCTCATAGAACTTGAGAAAGACCGGGGTCCCCGCCCCTTTCCCGAACGTAAAGCAATCCAATATGGTCAGCATGGGGTTCTCGGCAAGGGCGCCGAGATGGTCCAGAAGATTTTTCGGCGAGCGATCGAAGCTCAGATACACGAGTGGCTTGCCCTGGACCTGAGATGCCTGCATGAAATTCATGCAGAAGACCATGGCCAGGCTGCCCGCATCGTCATGCCATACAACGTTGTCGCCGATATACAGACCACCCAGGAGCCTGTCCAGCTGGCTCACCCCGGACGTGGCGCGAAGTCTCTCTGTCACAATCTTTGTTCTCCAGGTTCAATGTGGCGTTCTAAAACGGTCGAGTTTCAAGCTACCTGAAGGGTTCGGGGAAGTCAACGAACAGGGGTGACTTTCGTGAATGTCGCGTTTGACAAGCTCCGGGCTTGTGCATAACATATTTCCATGAAAAACGACGATCCTTCCGATGTTTACCCGCTCTGGAGGAAGGGACCGGTGGACGATCCGGGGAGAGTCGACCCGGTGAGGGAGGTATTCACCCCCTTCAGAACGTACCATGAGCTGATGGGCCATAAGATACGAGAGATCCTGCTTGTGTCGAGCCCATACGATGCCTTTCTTCTGGAAGAAGACGTGAGCCTGGCATCAAGGATTATCCATGAATACAGCGGGCTCAATCTCAGCCAGCCGCCTCGCGTCACCCGGGTTTCCTCCCCTCGAGAGGCCGTGAGGATGCTCTCTCGGAAAGCCTTTGACATGGCTATCACCATGCCGCACCTCGATGAATCCGATCCTTTTGCATTCGGTCTGGATATGAAGCGGGTTCGTCCGAACATGCCGGTGATCCTCTTGGCTCACAGCCTGAAAGGGGTCTATCCTGTGCAGGAGGGATGTGATCGGAGCGGGATCGACAGAATCTTCCTCTGGTCAGGGAGTTCGGACCTGCTGCTTTCCTTGATAAAAAATGCAGAAGATCGTCTGAACATCGATCAGGACACTCAGAAGGCAAAGGTGCGAGTGCTCCTCCTCGTGGAGGACTCACCTGCTTATTACTCCCTGTTTCTCCCGCTCATCTACCGCGAAGTCGTGCGGCAGACACAGGCGGTCCTCGAGGGGGGGCTGAACGAAGAGCATCGGCTGCTTACCATGAGAGCTCGGCCCAAGATCCTCCTCGCGGTGAACTTCGAAGAGGCCATGGAGTACTATGAGAAATTCCGGCCTTATCTCTTCGGGATCATCTCCGATGCGCGCTTTCCCATGAAAAACCGCATGGAGGATCATGCAGGCTATCTTCTTCTAAAGCAGGTCCACCAGGAAGTACCTGACCTGCCTCTTCTCCTGATGAGCGCAAATCCAGGCAACAGGAATAAGGCCGCGGAAATACCGGCTGTGTTTCTGGACAAGAATTCATTAAGTCTTCATTCGGAAATCCGTGACTTCTTCCTGCGGTATTTGGGGTTCGGGGATTTCGTCTTTCGAATGCCGGACGGCAGGGAGGTAGGCCGGGCCTCCACGCTGAGGGAATTGCAGGAAAAGGTGGCGGTTATCCCGGAGGAAAGCCTCTGGTATCATGCGAAGCGTAACCATTTCTCCAACTGGATCATGGCCCGTGCGGAAATCGCACTGGCCTCTCTATTCCGCGAAGTCCAGGCGTCCTGGTTTTCCGGGACCGAGGAAATGAGAGAGTACATCATCTCCAGTATTCGCGCCTCTCGGAAATGGCATCAAAGAGGAGTCATAGCCCAGTTTCACCCCGGCTCCTATGACCCGGAGATCAATGACTTCGTCAAGATCGGACAAGGCTCGATCGGCGGGAAGGCACGGAGTCTTGCCTTCATGGCCGATTTGCTTGGGAAGGACCCGTCCATTCACAAAAACTACCAGGGGGTGGATATCGAGATCCCCAAGACCCTTGTCATCACGACTGACGGTTTCGAGTCCTTCACAGGCCAGAACAGACTTAACCATTTCGGGGTGGACGATTCCCCTGACCATGTGATCGCCGAAGCATTTCTCAAGGCGGAAATGCCTGGATGGATCTCAAGAGAGCTGGCCTCTTATCTTTCCATGATTCGCTATCCCCTTTCGGTTCGATCCTCAAGTCTTCTCGAAGACGCGCAGTTTCAGCCTTATGCAGGCCTCTATGAGACCTTCATGATCCCGAACAACCACCCCGACCCCGCCGTGCGGCTTGAGGAACTGGTGGCGGCGGTCAAACTTGTTTATGCCTCCACCTACTACCAGGGACCAAAGGCCTTTTCCAGGAGCGTATCGCTGCAGCCCCAGGAGGAGAAAATGGCTGTGATAATACAACAGCTGACGGGCGAAAACTATGGAGACTACTTCTATCCCGCTGTCTCCGGAGTCGCTCAGTCCTACAACTACTACCCCATTCCACCTATGAAGCGGGAGGAAGGGATCGCGCACATTGCACTGGGCCTTGGGAAGACCGTGATGGAGGGGGAGCGGGCACTCCGTTTCTCTCCGAGATATCCGGGGAAACTGCCTCAGTTCTCTTCGGTAGATGACATCCTCCGAAATGCCCAGCGGTTCTTCTATGCCTTGAAGATCCGGAACTCCCAGGCGCAACCCGGGTTTCAATTGACCAGACGCGAGGTTGATGAGGCCGAGTCCGAGTTTCCCGTGAAAGCGCTGGCCGGCACTTATGTGATCGAGGAGCACCGGATCAGGGACACGGGGCATATGCCTGGAGGAAAAGTCCTCACCTTTGCCCCCATTCTGAAGTACGATCTCTTCCCCTTGTCCCCTCTTCTTTGCGATCTCCTCGAAATGGGCCGCATGGGGATGGGTACGCCTGTGGAGATTGAGTTTTCGGTAAATCTGGGTACTGCCGATACTCCGAAGAAAGAGTTCTTCTTCCTGCAGATGAGACCCATGGCTGCCGGTCATGGCCTCTTCGAAGTGAAAATTGAACCCCACGAGATCCTGAAGAGTTTTTGTTATTCAACCCAGGCTTTGGGCAACGGCAGGAACGACAGGATCGCCGACATCGTGTATGTCCGAAAATCGGAATTCCGGGCGGATGCGACAGTGCAGATCGCCCAAGAGATCGGGCTCCTGAACGCACATCTGGTGAAGGAAAATCGTCCTTATCTCCTTGTCGGCCCGGGAAGGTGGGGTTCTGCGGATCGCTGGCTCGGGATCCCTGTTCAGTGGCCGGACATCTCGGGTGTGGGAGCGATGATCGAGCTTCGCGGCGAGCAGCTCAAGGCAGAACCCTCACAGGGAACGCATTTTTTCCAGAACATCACGTCACTTGGCATCCACTACATCACTGTCACGGAGGGTTCCAGGGACTTCTTCAGGTGGGAGTGGGTCGATTCGCTGCCTGCATTCAAGGAGACCAGGTTTCTGAGACAGGTCAGACTTGAGAAGGGAATGACGATAAAGATCGACGGAAGAACATCCGAAGGAATCATTTTGGAATGATCCACTCTTTTCTGCTCACTGCTTACTGTCTGCTGCATACTTTTGGGGAGACTGCCTATGGACATCATGGAAGCGATCAAAGCGAGAGATCCCGGGGAAAGAGAGTTCCATCAGGCTGTGTATGAAGTACTGGAATCGGTAAAGCCGGTTCTGGACCGCCACCCGGAATACCGGCGAATGAAGATCCTTGAAAGGATCACGGAGCCGGAAAGGGTGATCATGTTCCGTGTGCCCTGGTTCGACGATCAGGGGGAGATCCATGTGAACAGGGGCTTCAGGATCCAGATGAACAGCGCCATCGGACCATACAAGGGAGGCCTTCGTTTCCATCCCTCCGTGAACCTGAGCATCCTCAAGTTCCTTGCCTTTGAACAGACCTTCAAGAATGCCCTGACCACGCTGCCCATGGGAGGCGGCAAAGGAGGGTCGGACTTCGATCCCAAGGGCAAGTCGGACAACGAGGTGATGCGCTTTTGTCAGAGTTTTATGACGGAGCTTTTTCGGCACATCGGACCCGACACGGATGTGCCTGCCGGCGACATCGGAGTCGGAGCAAGGGAGATCGGGTATCTTTTCGGAATGTACCGAAGACTCTCCAATCAGTTCTCCGGCGTGCTCACCGGCAAAGGATTGGGGTGGGGTGGCAGCCTGATTCGGCCGGAAGCGACCGGCTATGGTTGCGTATACTTTGCGTCAGAGATGCTGGCTGCTCAGAATCAAAGCATCAAGGGCAAAACCTGCCTGGTCTCCGGCGCCGGGAACGTGGCACAGCACACGGTTGAGAAACTCATTGAAATGGGAGCCAGGGTGGTTACCCTCTCCGACTCCTCCGGGTACATCTACGATGAGGAGGGCATGGACAAGGATAAGCTGAACTTCGTGAAGAAATTGAAAAACATCCGGCGGGGACGGATCAGGGAATATGCAGAGAACTATCCCCGGTCCATCTACACCCCGGCCGATCCTGCTTCAGGCTTCAACCCGCTTTGGAACCACAAAGCGGATTGCGCATTCCCGAGTGCGACCCAGAACGAGATCAATGGCAAGGATGCGCAGAATCTCCTGATAAACGGGGTGAAACTGATCGCAGAGGGCTCGAACATGTCTTCCACGCCAGAGGCGATTGCAGCGTTTCTGTCGAGCGGAATTCAGTATGCTCCCGGCAAGGCTTCCAACGCGGGCGGCGTGGCGGTATCCGGTCTCGAGATGGCGCAGAACAGCATGCGGTTGAGATGGCCCAAGGAAGAGGTGGACCAGCGCCTCAGGACCATCATGAAGAGCATACACAAGGCGTGTCTCGATGCTGCCGAGGAGTACGGGAAGCCGGGCAACTACATGGCGGGCGCCAACATCGCAGGATTTGTCAAAGTCGTGAACGCCATGTTGGATCAGGGTCTCGTTTAGGCTCATAGACATGTCATCAATATGCCGCTTTTCAAAGTTAAGGCGGTCCATCCTCGCCTTCTCCCGGTCGCATAGCCCTTAAGCAATCGACATAACACTATATTTCAGTTAGCCCCACATGGCATGGTTTGTGCTTGTAAAAATCAAGGGCACTTTAGCTATTTCGGTTCAAAGAACAATCAGGGGGGAAACGGATGATGAAGAGTTTTGGGATTTTCCCAGCTTTCTTCAAAACCACTGCGGAGGAAAGGCCCGAGATATTGGAAGTCCGCCTTAATCTGATGAGCAGGTTGATGAAGGTCTTCCTGGGGCTGGGTGGTCTGGCGATTCTGCTGGGGTGCTTTCGGACCTTCCTCCAGGGACGATGGATATACCTGGCATTCTACATTTCAATATATGGTCTCATGGTCGTAATCATGCTCTCCAAAAATCGTTTCTCTTTTCGCTTCAAATCATTTTTTCTCATCGGATCGATGTTCATTATCTCCACTGTCAACTTCACGCAAGTAGGGCTAGGTGGTGTGGGTATGCAGATCATGATCGCCACCTGCGTTCTTGCTGCCGTGCTTATGGGAATCAGGGCAGGACTCTGGATGCTGGGGATGGGACTGGCGGCGGTCAGCATGGTTGCAGCGGCAGTTACGCTTGGAGGAATTTCCATATCTCCGGAGCTTATGGCGACATCCACCTCGAAACTGGCCTGGTCCAATGCGATCATTTCATTTCTCATGGTCACTACAGGCATGATTCTCGCTCCTCAGATGTTCGTGTCACGGCTGAAGGAATCCCTTGCACTGCTGGAGAAACAAAGCGCAAGACTCAAACGCTCCAACAGCATCCTCAGAAATCAGATCAGGACCCGAAAAAGGGCGGAGAGGGCCCTTTCCGAGGAGCGAAAGAGGAATGAAGATGTGCTTCAGGAAAGCGACGGACAGTTCCAACTCATCTATCACATGATTCCGGACCCGGTCACCATCATCCGCGAACGCGACGGAATCTGCCTGGATGTGAACGCTCAGTTCGTGTCCGAGACGGGCTGGACACGGGAGGAGGTGATCGGCAAAAGGTTCAGGAGTCTCAGAATGTGGCACCGCCAGCAGGACAAGGAGAGAATGGCTGAATCCATCTCCAGGACCGGGAGGGTCGATAACCTGGAAGCCATGTTCCGCCTGAAGAACGGGCAAATCGCCACCACCCTGCTCTCGGCCGTTGCCCTCACCTTGGGTGGAGAACGGGTGATCGTCTCCGTCACACGGGATATCACGGAACGCGACCGCGCGCAGAAGGCATTGAAGGAGTCGGAGGAAAAATACCGATTTGTGGTGGACAACACGAATGAATGGATAGTCCTGACCCAGAAAGACAAGGTCGTTTTCGCCAACAGACAGGCCATCGAGCAGTCCGGCTATTCTCTGGAAGAGCTTTCAGAAAGGAACCTGGACAGCCTTATTCATCCCGACGACGTGGAAGATGCAATCCTGCAGTATCGAAACAAGTTGGAGGGGAACCCGAGCAGAGGGGATTACGAGTTCAGGATCATCTGCAAAACAGGAAACGTCCTATGGGTAAGGATAAATTCCTTCCCGGTAAAATGGATGGGAGAGCCGGCTCTCTTGACCTTCATGAACGATATTTCGAGACAGAAGGCGGTAGAGGAGGAAAAGGAGAAGCTGCAGGCGCGGCTTCAACGTGCACAGAAGATGGAGGCCATCGGGGCTCTTGCCGGAGGCGTTGCCCACGACCTGAACAACATTCTTTCAGGCATTGTCAGCTATCCGGACCTGCTGCTGATGCAGCTTCCGGACGACAGTCCGCTGCGAAAACCGGTTACCACCATGAGGGAATCGGGGAAAAGAGCCTCTGCCGTGGTGCAGGACCTGCTCACCCTGGCAAGAAGAGGATTGGCCGTGACCGAGCCCGTAAACATCAACACCGTGATCTCCGAATTCCTCAGAAGTGCGGAATTCGAAAAGATTTGCTCCACGAATCCACGGGTCCACGTGAAAACCCGGTTGGGCAGGGATCTCCAGAACTTGTCCGGGTCCCCGGTGCATCTTCAGAAAACCCTCATGAACCTTGTCCTGAACGCCTTCGAGGCAATGCCGGACGGCGGCTCGGTCTGCATTTCCACTGAAAAACGCCACCTCGATAAATCCCTGAACGGCTACGACCGCGTGCAGGAGGGGGAGTATGTCATGCTCATGGTCTCCGACACAGGTATTGGGATTTCCCCCGAAGAACGCGAAAGGATATTCGAGCCTTTTTATACCAACAAGGTCATGGGGAGAAGCGGAACGGGGCTCGGAATGGCCGTTGTCTGGGGCACGGTGAAGGATCACAATGGGTACATCGATGTGGAGAGCACGAAGGGGAAAGGGACCGCTTTCATGCTCTACTTTCCGGCATGCCAGGAAGCTCCCAGGAGCAAGATAGTCGTCTCCATGGAGCATTACAGAGGGAAAGGCGAATCCGTCCTGGTCATCGATGATATGGAGGACCAGAGAGAGATCGCCTCCACGCTTCTGGGAAGGCTGGGGTACTCGGTCATTGCGGTCTCCAGCGGAGAAGAGGCCGTCCATCGTGTCGCACAAAAAGAGGTGGACCTCCTCGTGCTGGACATGATCCTGGGCGGAAAAATGGACGGCCTTGACACATACCGGGAAATCATTAAGATATGTCCTTCCCAAAAGGCAATCCTCGCAAGCGGATACTCCGAGACAGCACGTGTGAAGGAAGCCCAGAGATTGGGAGCAGGTCAATACATCCGGAAGCCCTACACCCTTGAGAGGATCGGCATAGCCGTTCGATGCGAGCTGGACAGGAGGGAAACCATAGCAGCCTGAGGAAGCCGGCAATCCCGAACCGGCCTTCTCACCACTTCTTCATCGTCAATCCCCATGCAGGAAGAGGATCGGTCGAAAGGCAATGGCCTCACATCCTTGAGAGGGCCCGACTATGTCTGGGCCCGATTCGTTTCAGGCTGACCGGAGGCCCCGGCGACGCAGTCCTTTTCACCAGGGAGGCTCTCCTTGGCGGCGCGAACGTCATTGTTTGTGTAGGAGGGGACGGCACTCTCAATGAGGTCGTGACCGGGATGATGGACAAGCACGGCCCCATCCGGCCTGAAGCACTCCTGGGGCTGATTCCGAACGGCACGGGGTGCGACTTCACGCGGACCGTCCGGATTCCCCGTAATCCTGGTGATGCCCTGGATGTGATTGCCTCTGCCGCTTGCCAGCCACTGGATCTGGGCCGTCTTTCCTACAGCGATAACGAGGGCCGGCCCTCAGTACGGCATTTCCACAATGTGACCAGTTTCGGCCTCGGCGGAGAAGTGGATGAAAGGGTGAACAGGACGACCAAGGTTCTCGGAGGCTTTTTCTCGTTTCTCTGGGCCTCTCTGATGACAGCCCTTCAATATCGGGGAAAAGAGGTCTTTTTCAAGATCGATGGATCGGCCGAACAGTCCGCCACCGTGCTGAATTTCGTGATCGGGAACGGCCAGTACCATGGCGGCGGGATGTGGGTTGCACCCGAGGCGAGCGTAAGCGACGGCCTCTTTCATGTCACGATTATCGGCGACTACTCGCTCCCTGAGATCTTTGTCCACTTCCCGAAGTTGTACAACGGCAAACTGTTCAGCTTGAAAAAAGTGCGGTCACTCACCGCGAAAAGGATAGAGGCACGATCGGCCGAGCGGGTCCTCCTCGATGTCGACGGCGAGCAGCCCGGAGTGCTCCCCGCAACGGCGGAGATCGTCCCTGCCGCGCTCCGGCTGATTGTGCCGGCGGTAAGCAGTAGGCAGTAGGCAGTAAGCAGTAAGCAGTAAACAGTCCCGCGAAACGTCACACGGGATCTCCGCTGCGCTCCGATAGGCAGTAGGCAGTCCCCGTCGGATGAAGTACCCTGTAGGAGCGAGCTCTCCATCCTCCGTAGCAGCTCGGTCCACTGGTAGATACCAAAAAAACCGTCAGAGGCTCCGTTGTACTCCGTAGGTCATGAGCCCATTACTGCGGAGGACGGGCTGCTCGCGATTCCTTTGGAAACCGAATGAATCGCACCAGGAGGCTGCTCCTACAAAGTTTTCAGGAGCCAAAACTGGCACCAGACTGGTAGGATGGGTTAAGCGCCTTGTCCTCCGTAGTTTCAGCGAAGGGGGAAGCGGAACCCATCGAATTCATCCGCAGCAAAACCATCTGTGACTGTGTAATCTGTGGATAGCACGTAAACCCGATAGGTAACCGGTCTCCAAGACTCGAGGTAAACATGGAAGCAGAGAAACCAAGACTGAAGGACCTCATTCATGACAAACCCGTTCATGAAAGAGCGGTTCAGATCCGTTCTTATCCTTTGGAAGACGGCCGTCTCATCGTGGAAGGCCGGCTGAAGGACGATCAACTCACTCAGGGCTACCGGTGGGACGGAGAGCACCGGCCTGCCGGGACGGTGCATCTGATCTGTGTTCGCATCATGGTAGGCGAGTGGCCCCTCAAGATCCTTGATGCCGAGGCGGAGATGGAGCAGGTTCCCCATGAACTCTGTCCTACGACCCGGGAATCGGTTCGAAAGATCATAGGGGTGACGATCGCAGCCGGGTTCAGCAACGAGGTTCGAAGGCGGTTGGGCGGCGTCCGCGGATGCGCCCACATGGCATTTCTCGTCATGGCCATGGGGCCGGCCGCCATACACGGCTACTGGACAATGAAGTCAAAGACCCGGAGGCCTCTTCCGAACAGCCTGGAGGAATTCAGCGGGCTCTCCACACTGATGAATTCATGTACTCTGTGGAGGAAGGAGGGTCCGATGATAGAGTATATCAAGAAGGCCTTGGAGGAGGAGAAGTTGAGAAGAGATAAAAGATGAACGTCCAACATCCAACATCGAACGTCCAACCTCGAATGAAGAAGAAGATGAGAAGAACAAGAGATGAACGTCCAGCATCGAATGGAATCAATACCGGCATGATCACCCTATAACCGACAGTATCCCCAGTTTGATCCTTTCCATTTCAGCGCTCCCGCTCACCTTTTGCCCGCCTGCATCCCTGACGTAAAAAACGCCGGCCGTCTTTTCCTTGTCGCGGTTAATCCTGGCGAACCGAATGTCCAATCCCTGGGAAAAGATTTCTTTTGCCAGATCATAGAGAAGCCCTGCCCTTGCTGCACCGATAATCTCAATGATGGTAAAAAAGTCCGATGCCTCGTTGTCGATTCTCATACGATCCGGAAAAGGGGAGTAGACCCGGTCCGGGAAAAGATCGGCCCTCTCTTTCCTGTCGATCAGTTCATCCAGCGGAAGCCTGTCTTCTATCGCTTCCATTGCGTCGCTATAGACCTTGGACCACATCTCTCTTTCTCTGAACGGGTCCAGAGGATTGGTGACCTCATAGATGTCCAGGGCAAGTCCATTCTTGAGGGTGAAGATATTCCCCGACAGAACATCCATGTTGTTGAGTGTGAAGACTCCCACCATCTTGCTGAAGAGGCCCGGCCTGTCATAGGTGCAAAGAAGCACCCTTGTCACCGGTGCGTTGTTCAACTTCTGCAGGGTCCAGGAAAACCTGCGGTTTTGCAGAGTGAGGGCCAGAAGGAAGTGCTCGGCCATGTCATCAAGCCTTGTGCTCAGAAAATACCACGTGGAGACCTGTTCCATCAGCTGGAGGATCTCCTTTGGCGCGAATCGGCGACTCAGAAGCCGCAGCAGGTTGCCCTTGTTCTGTTCAACTCTCTTCGTCGCATCCGGAGATGCCAGGATACCCCTTTCCAGGATATGCCGCACCTTCAGGTAAAGCTCGTTCAGGAGCATGATCTTCCAATCGCTGCCTGCGACAGGTCCTGTTGCAAGACTGTCGGCCACAGTAAGGAGCTGGAGCAGATTTAGAGTCTCTACGTTCGAGATGACCTGGGCGGCCTGCACCGAGGTTTTCTCATCGTTCAGATCCCGCCTCTGGGATATGTTCACCAGCAGGAGATGGTGCTGCACCAGGAATGAAAGATCCTTCGCCACCCTCCCCTTCATACCCAGTCTTCTTAGAATCCTCGGGATCAGATCCGCGCCTTTCCCGGAGTGATCCCCCTTGGAACCCTTGCCGATGTCGTGAAGCAGCCCTGCCAGGTACAGCCATTCCGGATGTTGCAGTTCACGAAAAATCTCGCTGAGACCCGGCCACCGTCCGTCATAAGCGTTTCTGGCGATCTGGTGGATGATTTCCACGGTCTTGAGGGAGTGAAGGTCGACAGTCTCGATGTGATAATGGCTGAACTGCGCCAGGTTCCGGATTTTCTTGAACTCGGGGATGAAAAGATCGACAAGTCCGATTTCCAGGGCCAGCCGCAGCAGCTTCGGATTCATCGGCGACATGAGAATACTCACGAAGAGGCCGTGGGCATCCGGATGACTCAGAATCTCCTTGCCCCTCCCGGAGATCAGGTGTCCCGCTTCCCATATGAGACCCGACCCCAGGAAAAGTCCCTGGCGGTTTGCCTGTTCAAAAGCCCGCAACAGGAGGAGGGGGTCGCGTGCCTTCAAAAGGCTCCCTTCCCTGAGTACGATGTTGCCCTTCAGCACCTGGAAATCCGCAGGGAGCCGATTCGGCAAAGGCTCGAGCGGTCTGGGATCGATGAGATCGAGCGCCCGGGTTTGGAACTCCTCGCTTCCGTACCGAATCCGGTTCAGATGGAGATAAAGATTCCGCATGAAGCGTTCGGGTCCTGTGTAGGAGGGGGTATCTTCATAACCCAGACTCCGGGAAATTTGAATCTGGAAGGGGATCAGGAGCCGGTCCTCTCTCCGGCCGCCTGCCAGGTAGTGCAGCCGGTTTCGCACCTTCAGGAGGAAGCTCTCGGAACGGTGCAGTCTCTCCAATGGAAAATGGGAGAAAGCGGGAAACCGCTTGATCTGCCGGAGATCGGTCGTCTTGAAGTAGACCCTTGCCATCCAGGCCATAAAATGAATGTTTCTGAGACCTCCGAGTCCCTCCTTGATATCCGGCTCTGCGAAGTATCCCTGATTGCCGTATTTTTCCGCTCTCTTTCCCTGGTATACGAGAAATCGGCTGAGAAGGGAGGTTTTTTCCCGATCCACCTTGGACCAGAAAGCCTCCTCGAAGAGACGGAAAAATGGTCTGGAACCCATGAGCAGACGCATGTCCATCAGGGAGGTGAGGGAGCGGAAATCACTCATGCCCGCCCGGATGCACTCCTGGAGGGTTTTCACACCGTGTCCGACCTCGAGTTTGGCATCCCAGAGGGAATAGAGGACGCGGCTGATGATTTCGTTCATCTCAGGGGAGAGTCTGGACTGATGAATCACCAGGAGATCCACGTCCGAGCCCAGACAGAGCTCGCGCCTGCCATAGCTCCCGAGGGCGATAATGGCTATGCCCTCGTTGAGGATCTCTGCGGATCTTTCGCGATACCCGGATTGCAGGAAGAGTGCATGGAGGAACCGATCCATAAGTGTGGTATAGCTTTGAGTCATCAAGAAGCCCGAATTTTTCTTCAGGTCCTGATGGATCAGTTCGTTCCGAGCATGAAGAAATTGCGTTACGGCCTGCTGGGATGATTCGGCTTTTTTAAATAGCGTCCTCGTCCTCTTCTCCTGTTCTGATTCGGATGGCCTTGTCTACGGGGAGCACAAATATCTTTCCATCCCCGATCTGTCCGGTATGGGCATTCTCTTTGATAGCGCTGAGCACTCTGGGAAGCATCTCATTAGGAACGACCACTTCGATCTTGATCTTGGGGAGAAAATCAACGACGTATTCCGCGCCCCGGTAGATCTCCTTGTGCCCCTTTTGCCTGCCGAAACCCTTGACCTCCGTAATGGTCATCCCACCAATCCCGAGTTGCAGAATAGCCTCCTTCACTTCATCCAGTTTGAAGGGCTTGATGATCGCTTCAATTTTTCTCATAAGGATTCCTTGAGTTGAGAATTGATACCTGAAAAGTCGCTTGGTTTGTTACGCCATACCAGTGCTGTCCCCGTTTCCGGAAGGATCATACTAGCATGACAGCCGTCCCAGTTCAAACCTCTTTTGTCTCTTCGTTTCAGCATCCTGGTATCGCATCCCTGAAATACGCTGACCGCTCCCGGGGAATACTTTTACAACCCCATTCCCTTCATCTACTATAAGAAGAATCCTCTTCCATATACTCCGGAGAGGAGTCGAACGACCATTACCGGGACACGGGAAAGATCAGGGGAACTGCGTCATGGAATGTCTCAGGATATGGGCGCCTGCCGCCCGGGAAGTCCGCATTGAGATAAGCGGAATCCTTCGACCCATGGAAAGAGTCGAGGGCGGTCGGTGGCAACTGAAGGATTTGCCGCTCGAACATGGAACAGATTACGCCGTCATCCTGGATGAAAAAAAACCTGTGCCCGACCCGCGCGCGCTCTGGCAGCCTGCGGGAGTGGAAGGTCCTTCCAGGGTGTTCGATCATTCCCTTTTTGAATGGACAGACAACGGATGGCAGACGGGCCCCCTTTCCTCCGCCTTGATTTACGAGCTTCATACAGGCACTTTCACGCCCGAGGGGACGTTTCGCTCCATTAAAAACCGCCTTGACCACCTATTGGACCTTGGTGTCTCCCATATCGAGCTGATGCCGGTGAACGGGTTTCCCGGAAAGAGAGGATGGGGGTATGACGGCGTCAACCTGTATGCTCCTCACGAGCCTTATGGGGGACCTGAAGGGTTGAAACACCTGGTCAATGCCTGCCACGGCCGCGGGATAGGGGTGATCCTGGATGTGGTTTACAATCATCTGGGTCCGGCCGGCAACTACCTCGACTGGTTCGGACCCTTTTACAGCAATCGATATCATACGCCCTGGGGTCGCGCTCTGAACTTTGACGGCGAGGGGTCGCACGAGGTTCGAAGATTCTTCTGCGACAATGCCTTGATGTGGCTCCGGGATTACCACTTTGACGGTCTCCGGATCGACGCGGTTCACGCCATCTATGATCGCTCGGCCCTTCATTTTCTTGAACAGCTCGCAGAAGAGGTGCACGATCTGGAGAGCCGGGTCGGCCGTCATCTCTTTCTGATTGCAGAGAGCGATCTCAACGATCCGCGCATCGTGCAGAGGCCCGAGGTCGGCGGGTACGGGATGCATGCCCAGTGGTGCGATGATTTTCGGCATTCCCTGCATGGTGTCCTCACAGGGGAGAGAAACGGTTACCATGGGGATTTCGGAACCTTGGCCGACCTGGCCAAGGCTTTGAAGAACGCTTTTGTTTATGACGGCCGATTCTCGCGTTACAGAGACCGTCACCATGGCCGCCCCATACGGATGCTCTCCGGCCACAACTTCCTGGCCTACCTGCAGAACCATGACCAGGTCGGCAACCGGGCGCAGGGGGAGCGCTCCAGCCAGCTGATGGGGATCGGAAGATTGAAGATTGCGGCCGCTCTCATCCTGACCTCCCCTTTCATCCCCATGCTGTTCCAGGGCGAGGAATGGGGCGCGTCCACTCCTTTTCAATATTTCACCGATCATCAGGATCCGGAGCTGGGCAAGGCCATTAAGAACGGGCGGCAGGAGGAGTTCTCCGCTTTCGGATGGAACCCGGATGAGATTCCGGATCCGCAGGCGGTGGAGACTTTCGAGCGGTCGAAGTTGAAGTGGATTGAAAAAGAATCGGAGCCGCACCGTTCCATTCTGGAGTGGCACAAGAAACTCATCCGATTCCGCCGGACTATGCCGGAATTGGCGGATGGCCGACTGGACCGGGTCCGGACCGGGTTTGACGAGGAGGAGAAATGGCTTTGGGTACAAAGAGGGGTTGTCACGGTGGCATGCAACCTGGCCGCACACCCTCAGCAGATTGCCATTCCATGTCCGGCGGTTCGCCTTCTCCTCGCCTCTGAGCCCGGCGTTGAAGCAGTGGAGGGAAAAATCCGTTTGCCCGCGGATTCCGTCGCAATCGTCAGAGAAGAAAGCGGGATGGAACTTGCATTTCCTTTTTCAGTTCGGTAGAAATTCCCCATGGCGCGGATAAAAGCGATTGCCTTTGACCTTTTTAACACGCTCATCACGGTGGACTCCGGGGCGCTGAAACTCGCGGACACCCGGCTGCTTCGGAGTTTGCGCGAGGACGGGTTCCGGTTGGAGGAGAGCGAGTTCAAGGAAGCATACCGGGAAGAGGCCGGCCGATTCATCGAAGAAGCCCGCCTCAGCGAGGTGGAGACACACAATCGCTTCTGGATACATGCAGCCCTTGCGAGGCAGGGGTATGAACTCGATCCCTTCGATCACAGAATCGCTTCGGCCGTGGAGGCTTATTTCTCCGGTTTCTATGAGACCACCCGACTCATCCCCGGCACTCTGGAGTTGTTGTCGGATCTGAGGTTGACTTATCCCCTGGGCCTGCTCTCCAACTTCACACACGGGCCCGCGGCCAGAAAAATCATAGCAGAGACCGGTCTCAGTCCTTTTTTCGACGTGATCCTCATTTCCGGGGAATTAGGTCACCGAAAGCCTTCTCCGCTCGTATTCCGCGAGCTCGTTCAAAAACTCGGTGTGGAAGGGGCGCATACCGTGTATGTAGGTGATGACCCGCAACCGGACATCCATGGGGCATGGAGGGCCGGCCTTCAGCCTGTCTGGACCACCTATGTGATGGACAACGGACTCGCCTTTGCCCCTGGCATCCTTGCAAGGGAGGCAGGGGTTCCGGACGGAGAAGTGCCCAGGATCTCCAATTGGAAGGAACTCTATAAGCTCCTGAAACTCAACACTTGGTAATTGCTGATCTCCCCGAGAAAGGTCCTCTCGAATGAAACTCCATGAATATCAGGCTAAAGAGATCTTTAGAAAGTATGGTATCCCCGTGCCGGAAGGCCGCGTGGCAAATTCTCCCGACGAAGCCGCAGCGACGGCGGATGAGCTCCAGGGACCTCCCTGGGTGGTGAAGGCCCAGGTGCATGCGGGAGGGCGTGGAAAGGGCGGCGGCATCAAGGTGGTCCGGAGCGTGGAGGAGGTGAGGAACGCTGCGGCAGCCATCCTGGAAAGACCTCTGGTCACAAAACAGACCGGGCCCGAGGGCAAGAAGGTCTTTCAGGTGTTCGTCGAGGAAGGCGTGGAGATCGAACGGGAGCTCTACCTGGCCGTCACCATAGACCGCGCCATGGGTAAACCCATAGTCATCTTCAGCCAGTCCGGAGGAATGGATATAGAGGAGGTGGCCGCCGGATCCCCTGAACTCGTATGGAAGCAGTTCGTGGATATCCGGTCGGGGTGGATGCCTTATCAGGCAAGGACGCTCGTATACGGCATGGACCCGCTCCCCGGTCCCAAGTCTCTGAAAGGGTTGATGAACCTCATGGAGAGAATGTATGCGATGTTCATAGATACCGACTGCTCCCTGGCCGAGATCAATCCTCTCGTGATCACGAAAGGCGGAGATGTGCTGGCGGTGGATGCAAAGATCAACATCGACGACAACAGCCTCGTCCGCAGAAAAGAGTTGCAGGCGCTGGATGACCCGCGAGAGAAGGACCCCCTGGACGCGAAGGCGCAGAAATACAACCTCAACTACATCCGCCTTAACGGCAATATCGGCGCCATGGTCAACGGCGCAGGGCTCGCCATGGCCACCATGGATCTCATCAAGATGGCAGGAGCAGAGCCCGCGAACTTCCTGGATGTGGGAGGAGGCGCCAGCGAGGAGATGATCACGCGGGGTTTTGAGATCATTCTGGAAGACGAGAAGGTGGAGGCGATTCTCATCAATATTTTCGGCGGAATTCTGCGCTGCGACGTTCTGGCGAGGGGAGTGGTTTCAGCTGCCAGGAAATCGGCCATCCGCGTCCCGCTGATCGTTCGCCTGGAAGGGACCAATGTGGAGGAAGGCAGAAAGATTCTCCAGGAATCCGGCCTCAAATTCCTGGTTGCCGGCGATATGGGGGAAGCCGCGGCACTTGTGACAAGGCAGGTAAAGAGAGAATAGGAGTTCAGGGTTCAGAGTTCGACTTTTTACGACACCATCAATGTTCGATGTTGGACGTTCATTTTTTGAGGCTTCCTACAAGAAGTTGAGACGGCATGATGGAACGGATCCGGTTAAGAGGTAACGCATGAGCATTCTTGTGGACGAAAAGACAAGGGTGGTCGTTCAAGGGATCACCGGCAGGGAAGGCGGTTTTCATACCGCGCAGATGTTGAGTTACGGCACTGTGGTGGCCGCGGGGAGTTCCCCTGGAAAAGGCGGGCAGAAGGTCGAGTCCGTGCCCGTGTTCAACACCATTCACGAGGCGGTGAAAAAGGAAGGGGTCAATGCTTCCTGCATCTTCGTGCCCCCTCTTTTCGCCGCAGATGCTATTATGGAAAGCGTCTCGGAGGGTCTCGAGGTCGTAGTCTGCATTACCGAGGGAATTCCCGCCTTGGATATGGTGAAGGTTGCCGCTTTTCTCGAGGGCAGGGACACCGTTCTGATCGGCCCCAACTGTCCCGGAATAATCTCCCCCGGAAAGACAAAGCTGGGCATCATGCCCGGATACATTCACAAGCCCGGGAGCGTTGGAGTCATATCGAGAAGCGGGACTCTGACATATGAGGTCGTAAACCAGCTCACTGCTGCGGGCCTCGGCCAGTCGACCTGCATCGGCATCGGCGGCGATGCGATTGTGGGAACCACGTTCGTCGACCACCTCAGAAGGTTTCAGGATGACCCGGATACACAGGGAGTTGTCCTTATTGGAGAAATAGGGGGTTCCGCAGAGGAAGAGGCTGCCGAATACGTACGCAATTCCTTCAGCAAACCGGTTCTTGCGTTTGTAGCGGGACTGACTGCGCCTCCGGACAAGAGAATGGGCCATGCAGGGGCCATCATTGCCGGCGGAAAAGGAAAGGCCGATGACAAGATCAGGGCAATGGAATCGGCCGGCATCACCGTGGTCCGGAATATTGCGAAATTGGGGGAAGCGGCGAGAGAAGTCATGGCGAATTGAATCCTGGCTAACTGAACCCTTATTGACTTGAGTCTCCGCCGATGCTACCATCACTCATTGAGCACTTGTTCCAAACCTCGTTGATTCTTCGAGAACTTTATGAAAAAGATCATCAATCTTGAAGAACGGATCGAGAACAGGAAGCAAAGAGAAAAGCTGGAGCGTTATCGGGGCAAGGCAGAGACCGTCCAGAAAATTCTCCAATGCTCCTCCTGTAATTTGAAATGCGCCATGTGCGGCGTTCAGATCGAGGATTTCCATTCCGGCTGCTGCGCTGCGGGGCCTCAGGGTCTGCGATTCTGTGAATGCTGCAGGGAGGAGTTTGAAGAGTTTCTTGCCGTCAAAAATGGCAGGAAAACACCCGATCTCTTCTGGCACAACAACGAATGGAAAGAGATGTGGTCGGCTTGGCTGGATTATCGAAAGGCATTGACCGCCTTTCTTCGATCCGCGGAATTCAAGTTGCTGATGGAAGAACTCAATGAAAAGCCTGAATAGGAGGCAAACATGTTCGGTATAGGCATGCCTGAGCTTATTGTCGTGTTGATTATCATCCTGATCATCTTCGGGGCCGGAAAGCTCCCGGAAATAGGAAGTGGAATCGGGAAAGGCATCAAGAACTTCAAGAGCGCCACCAAGGATAAGCACGATGAGCTCGGGTCTCCCGACGAGGAAGGCCGGCAGGAGAAAAAGGAATCCTGAGAGATTGCCGATCCCTCCTCATCTCAAGCCCTCCCCCTGTCATACACTTCGGATACTCTCTTTCGCACACTCAGGACAGGCAACAACTCAAAAAGGGATGTCGTCTTCCGGAATGGAGATAGGCTCCTCAGTGGGGAATTTTTCTTCGGGGGTCGAGGCCGTGCCCGCCTTTCCCCCTGAATCGAGCATCTGCATGGTCTGGGCGACGATCTCCGTTGTGTACCGCTTGTTCCCTTCCTTGTCGTCCCATTGCCTGGTCTGCAGCCTTCCCTCGATATACACTTGCCTTCCCTTGCGGAGGTATTCCCCGCAGATCTCTCCCAGACGTCCCCAGGCTATGATCCGGTGCCATTCGGTCCGCTCCTCTTTTCCGCCCTCTTTGTCGGTCCACTGCTCGCTGGTAGCGATACTGAACTTAGCAACCGCTTTGCCGCTTGCGGTGTACCTCAATTCGGGATCCCGACCGAGTTTGCCTATGAGAATGACCTTGTTGATGCCTGCCATATCCTCCTCCTTTGTACGGGGGTGAATCGTTGAGCGTGCGATGAAAACTTCCAAGTGTTGCCCGGATGACCTTTCGAACGCTCCGGGAAACCCTGAATGCAGGGAGCGGAAGGATCTCTCACTCCGTTCGAAATAACATTTCAGTCAATGGTTCTGGGACTTGGAGCACGACACTAGCACAAGGCATCTCAGGAGATCAAGGGTATTGAAAAGAAGGTCGGACGAGTGCTCATTTCCTTGTTGACTGAATTTCATGAAAGAACTAAGCTATTGTTTCTGCAAAGCAAACCAAAATTCTTCCGGAACGAGGGGTAGACATTCAAAATGGACCTTCCACGGACCGGTAAAGGCACAGAATGCTTAAAGTGATACCATTGGGGGGGCTGGGCGAAATCGGCCTCAACATGATGTTCCTGGAGTACGATGGCCGGGCCATCGTTGTGGATGCCGGGCTCATGTTCCCGGAGGAGTACATGCCCGGTGTGGATGTCGTAATCCCCGATTTCCAGTTCTTGAGAGACAACAGAGACAAGCTCCAATGCATCGTTCTCACCCACGGCCACGAAGACCATATCGGGGCACTTCCCTTCCTGCTCAGGGAATTCGATCTGCCCGTCTTCGGGACAAACTTTACCATAGAGCTCCTGAAGGAAAAGCTCAGGGAACACAACCTGCTCCAGAGTACAACCTTGCACAAGGTCGCGGCGGGGGAGACCCACGATTTCGGCCCCTTCAGGATTGAGTTCATTGCGGTCAATCACAGCATTGTGGACGGGGTGGGCCTCGCCATTGAAACTCCCGAAGGCACTCTAGTGCACTCAGGCGATTTCAAGATCGACCAGACCCCTGTGGACGGCCGGGTCACGGATCTTGTCCGCTTTGCGCATCATGGGAACAAGGGGGTGCTCGCCCTTTTCTCCGATTCCACCAACGTGGAAAAGGATGGCTTCACCCTCAGCGAAAGGGAGGTGAAGAGAACCCTGGAAGTTCTCTTCCGGCTTTCCAAGGGCAGGTTGATCGTTGCCGCATTCGCTTCCCATATCACACGAATCCAGCAGATCATCGATCTGGCCGCGTATTTCCACAGGAAGATCCTCTTCAGCGGAAAAAGCATGAAAACGAACGTCAGGATCGCCAGAGAGGAAGGATACATCCGCATTCCCCAGGACATGGAGATCACCGAAGGCATGATCGACCGCTTCCAGGATCATGAACTGGTCATGGTCACGACAGGGAGCCAGGGAGAGCCCATGTCTGCGCTCACCAGGATGGCACAGGACAGGCACAAGGGAGTGAAGATCAGGAAGGGGGACACGGTTATCCTCTCCTCCCGGTTCATCCCGGGCAATGAGCGGGCCATAAGCGCCATCATCAACAACCTGTACCGGATGGGCGCCGAGGTAGTCTACGAAAAGGTATCGGACATCCATTCCTCCGGACACGGGTACCGGGATGAGTTGAAGCTGATGCTGAATCTGGTCCGGCCCAAGTATTTCATTCCCATACATGGGGAGTACCGGCACCTAGTCAGACATTGTCAACTTGCCGCGGAAACGGGCATACAGCCGGACCGCGTGTGCGTGGTTGAAGATGGAATGACCGTCTGCTTCAATGGCGGAGAAATGACCATCGGGGATCGCGTTCACGCCGGCAGGGTGCTTGTCGACGGAAAAGGCGTCGGCGACGTGGGCGAGGTGGTTCTGAGGGACAGGTTGAGACTCTCCGGTGAAGGCATGGTCATCGTGCTCCTCGCAGTGAACGAGCAGACAGGGGAAGTTCTCTACGGACCGGATCTTGTGTCCCGGGGATTCGTGTTCCAGGATCAGCAGGGGTTGTACATCCTGGAGGATGCCAAATGCATCGTCCTGGAGGTGCTGGACGAACTGGAAAGACCAGCCCGGATTGATTTGTCTGTAATAGGGCCGGAGATCAAGAAAAGGTTGAAGCACTTTTTCTATGAGATCATCGAGAGGAGGCCGCTCGTGCTTCCCATCATCCTGCCCTTGTAGGGGAAGAATAAGGGTCAGCCACAAAGGCACTAAGTCACAAAGAATTTTTCTTCTTGCCTGAGTGGCAGAGCTGTTTTTCGAATGAGCCAACAGTGGGAGCCGTCTTGAAAAGAAAATCAAAGGGAGTTGCAGAGAAAAATGAGCCGGCAAGACCCCTGCACAAGGAAATCATAGGGATAATCTTTCTGCTGGTCGCGATCTTTCTCACGGTAAGCCTTCTCTCTTTCCATCCACAGGACCCGGTGTTCGGCCTCAAGACAGGGTACACGGGTAAAGCCCACAACCTTTTCGGGGCCGTCGGGGGGCATTTCTCGGGCTGGATCTTCTTTGCCCTTGGCTTCTCTTCCCTGTGGCTGATTGTGATCTTCTTCATCTTCTCCTTTCTCTCCTTTCGCGGAGCGCCGCTCCTCCCCACACCCGGGAACATCGTCGCGGTCATGCTGCTGATCATCTCCTTTTCCGCCCTCATGAGCCTTCATTTCCCGGGGAGATTGCCTTTTCTCAAGGGGGACATCCCCAGCGGCGGGATGGTGGGGGACACCATTTCCCGAGCCCTGTCGATCCATCTCAACACCTTCGGCACTTCCATCCTGATGGGAGCGGTCTTTATCACGTCTTTGATGATCTGCACCCGGTTTACCTTTGGCCGGGTCTTTCTGGGGGTAGCTTCGGTCGGTACCGCTCTTTTCAAAGCGCTCAAGGAACTCGCTTTGAAAAGAAAGGAGCGCGCGCGCAAGAAGAAGGTGAGAGAAGAGCATTTTGAAAAGGAGAAGACGCGGCCCAAAAAGAAAGTCACCATCGTGGAGCCGCTTCCCCCGCCTCCCAAAAAGGCTGAACAGGAATCCTTTCCCTTCATGAATGTATCGGGGAAGTTCACTCTACCATCCACCGATCTTCTCAATCCCCCGGAGAAATCAGACGACATTTCCGTTCAGAGAGAGAGCCTGGAGGCAAATGCCAGGCGCGTTGAGAAAAAGCTTGCCGACTTCGGAGTGGAAGGGGAAATCGTAGAAATCCTGCCCGGGCCGGTCATCACCATGTATGAGTTCAAGCCCGCCCCCGGAATAAAAATCAGCAAAGTGGCCGGGCTCTCCGACGATCTTGCGCTTGCGCTCAGGGCGCCCAGCGTCCGGATCGTGGCCCCTATTCCCGGCAAGGCGGCGATCGGCATTGAGATCCCCAACAACAAGCGGGAGCTCGTACACCTCGAGGAGATCCTCACCTCGGCAGCGTACAAGGGCTCTCCCTACAGGCTCACCATTGCACTGGGCAAGGACATCACCGGCCTGCCCTTTGTGACGGATCTCTCCAAGATGCCCCATCTTCTTGTAGCGGGCGCCACGGGAACCGGGAAGAGCGTTTCTCTGAACGCGATGATCAACAGCATCCTGTTCAAGTGCTCCCCTGAATCTGTCCAGTTTCTGATGATCGACCCCAAGAGGATCGAGCTGTCTATTTACAAGGACATCCCGCATCTTCTTCATCCCGTGGTCACTCAGCCCAAGGAAGCGACGAGGGCGCTTCGGTGGGCAGTGAGGGAAATGGAGAAACGCTATTCGGCGCTGTCCGATAAGGGGGTTAGAAACATCGAGGCATATAACCGCAAGGTGATCAAGGAAAAGCAGGGCGAGCCTACCCTCCCCTACATCATCCTGGTCATCGATGAGCTGGCCGATCTCATGATGACATCCTCGAGAGAAGTGGAGGAAGCGATCACACGGCTTGCGCAGATGGCCCGGGCCGCCGGAATTCATCTGATCATCGCAACGCAGAGACCTTCGGTGGACGTGCTGACGGGGATTATCAAGGCCAATTTCCCTGCCCGCATCTCCTTCCAGGTTTCCTCCAGAGTGGACTCCAGGACGATCCTCGATTCGATCGGAGCGGAAAACCTGCTCGGTGAAGGGGACATGCTCTTCCTTCCGCCGGGTGTCGGGCGTGTCACCAGGATCCATGGTGCCTACATCTCAGAGGAGGAAGTGAGAAAGGTGACGGATTTTCTGCGCGGGCAGATGAAACCGAATTACAATCCGGCCATGATGGAAGATGTCGCCCGCGATGAAGAGGCGGGAGGGGACGAGGAGGATATCGAGCTGGATGAGAAATATGAAAAGGCCGTGGACATGGTCATTCAGACCGGACAGGCTTCCATTTCCATGATCCAGCGCAAGCTCAGGGTCGGTTACAACCGTGCCGCGCGGATGATCGAGGCCATGGAGAAAGCGGGCGTTGTCGGCCCCTCGGACGGGATACGGGCGAGGGAAGTGCACGGGCGGAGAAACGAATAGTCATTGGCCATTTGTCGTTGGTCATTTGTCTGGTTTTCTTCGATCATCTAACCATAATTGATCATCGCAGTGCAGTGCGCTCAACGATCTTTGCATTTTGTTGCCGTCATTCCCGCGCAGGCGGGAATCCAAACTGCGCACAAAGACTTGGTTGCGGCTACGACAAGCTCCGAGTGAAGAAGACCACAACGATTTCTGTGGCATTGAACCGGTCGATGTTCCTTCTCAAATGACAAGTGACAAATGACCGATGACAAATGACAGATGCATAATGAACAACGAGGTTTTCTTATGATGAAGGCCATTAAAATATTATTGGTGTGTCTTTTTCTCCTTGCTCCCCTCCCCGCGAGCGCCGACGAGTCACTCCATTCCATTCTGGAGGGGATCAGGAAGCATTACGGCAATCTCCCCGGTCTGGTCATTCCCTATGAGCGGGGAATCATATCCAAGACCATGCAGATGATGGGGGATCAGGAGAAAACCGATCTTGCCACAGGCAAGCTCTTTTTCAAATCACCCAACCTGCTCCGCATCGAACAGGAGACCCCGAATCCGGAGTCGGTTATCACCAACGGGCAGACCCTCTGGTGGCATGTCCCAAAGAAAAACACCGTGCACCGTTTTCGGTCCGGGAATCTGGGAAGGGAGTTGAAACTCCTGGGCGATATCTTCCAGGGCCTGAGAGGGGTGGAGGAGAGCTTCATGGCTGTTCTCACCGATCAGGGCGAAGGAAGATATCGGATCGAGCTCACCCCGAAACCGCCCTGGCCTGAAGTGAACAATATCGTGATTACCGTTCTTCAGCAGGAATACCGCATTGCCGTGGTGGAGATCCACAACCTCATAGGAGGCATCACCCGCTTCACTCTGGGACCGCCTACAGGAAAGAAAGATTTTGAAGCTGACTTCTTCGAATTCACTCCGCCCGAGGGTGCAAAGATCATCGAGAGCGAGTGAATTCCCAATGCCTTCCTCACACCTTATCTTTCGCGGACGCAGATGAATTTTCACTACTTCACGGACGCACCCGCTTCACACACGCGCGAACTTTTGGGAATCAGGGCGAAACAAGACACGAAACTTGAAGCGCCGCTTGAGAAGAGTTACTATTACGCAAAGTGCGTTACGCAAAATGCGTAATAGGGAGGTGCCCATGAAGAATCCCTTTATTTATGGCGAAGAAGTCACAGGAGACGCCTTTTGGAACAGGACTCAGGAAATCGAGGAACTCAGCCGGGATATTCATAACGGGCAAAACGTAATCATGTTTTCCGCGAGACGATATGGAAAGACCTCTCTGATCAAGAACGTTTTGGATAAGGCCAAAAAGGAAGGGGTATTTACGGTCTATGTAGATCTCTACCCTGCTATTACAAAAGAAAAGTTTGTCGAGGTCTACGCCAAGGCGGTTTCACGTTCTCTTGGGAAACCGACGCAAAAGATTTTGGATGCGGTGAAGCGTCTATTTCCAAAACTCATACCGAAGATTGTCATACGGGGTGAAGGAGAAGCAGAATTCGAATTTGATTATGAGCCAAGAAGCGTATTCAAGACAAGTCTTCCGGATCTTTTGAATTCCGTCAACAAGAAAGCCCAGGAGGAAAAGAAGACGGCATGCGTGGCCTTCGACGAGTTTCAGGAAATTGCCGACTATACGGACGATGAAATTGAGAAGGAAATGCGGACCGCATTTCAATCCCACCGCAATGTGAGCTACATCTTCCTGGGGAGCAAAAAGCATTTATTTGGAAAGATCTTTCAAGATGTCAACAGGCCATTCTACAAAAGCGGCAAACACATGCCTCTTGGTAGACTCCCTCTTTTGGAGGTCATGAAGTACATTACGGAAAGGCTGGCTCAAGGGCGGATCAAGGTATCACCGGAAGTTGTTTCCATGATCGCAGCGACGACTTCCGGCCATCCTTACTACACACAGCTTCTTTGTCACATTCTTTGGGACGAGTGTTCAGAAAAAAGGGAAATCTCAGAAAAGGACGTGCAAGCAGCTCTTGATAAGATGCTCCAACGAGAACGCGGGGTTTATGAAACCACTTTGGACGGCCTTACACGCAAACAGAGGAATCTGCTGCTTGCCTTGAGTATGGAGCCGGAAACAAAAGTTTTCTCCAGTCAATTTTTATCGCGCTTTCATTTGGGCAGTGCTTCTTCTGTCCAAAGGGCATTATACAGCTTAATAGAAAAAGACCTTGTGGATCGAGAAGACGATCACTTGGTATTCCAGGATCCATTCTTCGAGCTCTGGTTACATAGGAAAAGGTAGCGATTTCTCCGGTCACCTTCCAACTCCCCGAATAGATTCCATTCAGATCACCACTCCATATCCCAGGGATAGGAGGAGGCTATGCTCCCGCTCTCCAGGGAAAGATAGGGGACGTACATCAAAACATAAATGGGCTAGCTTGGCAGGGGTCACAAATTGAGAGAGGGCTAACCAAGTGATCCTCCCGATCGCGGACCGCTGGGCCGCTTCGGGCGAACTTGTCGTTTAGAAGACTAGGAAAGGAAACAAAAAATGAAACAAGTCATGACGTCCATCCTTGCCATTCTTGTATCAGTTTATTTTGGAGGCATTGTGTCCGCTAATGACATTCAAACCGATAAGTTGACTGATAAGAAAAAAGTAACATCACCTGCTACAAAAAGCATAAATCCATTGCCCGGTGCAAAGAAAGGACAAGCACTTGGCGGCGGCGCATCAACCGGCGGCCAGAAGAATGGTGAAGGGGGGACTGCAACCACCAAACAGAGCAAACAGGAACACGACCGCGCTATGCAGGTGATTGACAACTTGAAATAGCGAGATGTTGCCCTAGGGTCGACCACGGCAAGCATTTTATATGTCGTGTAGTAGTGCCAGGATCGCCCCCGGCACAGCAGACAGATCAATTTCCAATGTCCAATGCAGAATGTCCAATGTCCAAGGGATGAGTTTGGAACGGTTCCGCTTTGAGATCGTAATGATGTCCAGGGCGACCCGGGAACGGGCGAACGTCCCGCGGTTGCGCTGGACCTAGGGCAAGGAGAGATAGACTCCATGGAGTCTTCAATCGGTCCAACCGCAAAAACAACACCGAAGGAGAATAGGGATGCCGTTTTTTCTCAGTCCGAGAATCATATACGGGAAAGGCGCCATCAAGAGGCTTTCCGCTGAGCTGGAAGGCAAGGGCACCCGTGCCGCGATCATTACGGAACGCAACCTGAAGGAGAAATGCAGCGAACTGACCGAGTACGTCAAGACAGCGGGATATGAGGTCACCATGTGGGATGAGGTGGAAGCCGATCCTACCCTGGACATCGCTCTTGCTGCAAGCCGTTTTCTCCTTGATTCCAGTCCCCAGTGGGTGATCGGGTTCGGCGGAGGATCGGCTATTGACACGGCAAAGGCCGCCTGGGTGCTGTACGAGAGGCCGGACCTGGCCGCCGGAGATCTTACAAAATCCGTTTTACCCAAGGCTAAGCTGAATCTCCGCCGAAAGGCGCGGTTTGTGGCCGTCCCGACGACCAGCGGCACGGGAGCGGATGTGACGTGGGTTGCCGTGCTGACCGACCGGGCCATGAACCGGAAGATCGTCTTCGCCCATAACGACATCGTCCCGGATCTTTCCGTCCTGGAGAGCAAGCTGACCCTTTCCCTGCCGGGAGACCTGACGGCCAGTACTGGTCTTGACGTGATCGCTCATGCCGTGGACGGATACACCTCCAGGCAACAGAACGACTTCAGTGACGGCCTCTGCCTCCAGGCCCTGAAAATGGCCATGGATTGGCTGCCGGTGGTCTGCCGTGACCCCTCGAACCTTAAAGGAAGGGAGAAACTGCAGAATGCCGCCACAATCGCCGGGCTGGGCTTCGGGAACAGCAATACCGGCCTCTCCCATGCGCTGGGCCACTCGGCCGGTGCGGTGTTCCATCTTCCACACGGACGCGCTATCGGTATCGCCCTGCCCTACTCACTCGCCTACATCGCTTCCCATCCGCCGTATGAAGGCGTTCCTCATCCGGTCGAACGCCTTGCAGATCTGGCCGGGCTCGTGGGCATCACCAACCCGTCGCCCGGGGATGCGGTGGAGTCCTTCATCGGCCGCATCAGGGCAATCCAGAAAGAAATCGGTGAGCCTGCAACCCTGCGGGATGCTGGCATTTCAGAAGACCGGATGATGAGCGAGATCGAATCATTGGTCCGAATTGCCGAAGCGGATCCCAACATGTACACCACGCCATGCGAGTGCAAAGGAAACGCGCTGCGACAGCTTTTCGAGCTCATGTGGAGGGGAGCCGCATAGCCGGTCTCCGGGGGTCGGCCCCCCCGCGGGAATCGATTCGAGTGTCCAGACCCAAGGGAAGAGATCAATGAAGGCGGAAGGATAGAGGGCCTTGTCTTAGGCGGTACTGTGCAGAGGTAATGGGGTCACCTTGACATGTGACAAAGAAAAGGGCCATCTCAACTCTTCGCTGGTGAGGACTACGAAGACTTGCCATCTGATAAATTGCAGTAGCGTACACATCTATGGAAATCTTCAATCTTGGTAATGTTATTGCAAACAACTATCTCCTCAAAATCGACGGCAACGTTATTCTTATCGATGCAGGTTATCCAGGGGGTTTCAGCGCATTGTGCCGAAAACTCCAAAGAAACAACATCAATCTATCCGACATAAACTACGTTCTCCTTACACATGCCCATGATGATCATGCCGGATTTTTGAACGAGGTACTTGAAGGTACAAATGCAAAATTAGTCTTACATGAGAAAGCGGTAGAAAGGCTGCAGATTGGCCATAATCTCTGGATCGGCGGATGTCCGAACCTCACAGCAAAAATATTTGTTGTAGGTATGGGACTGTTTGGAAAGGGCAGGCATAAATATCCAATAGTGACAATCCCAAAGAATGCCATTATATGGGACACCAAGACTCAACCATTCGAAGAAATAGGTATACCCCTCCACCTCATAGCGCTGCCTGGTCATACTGCGGACTCAATCGGGGTCATTTGTGAGGATGACAGCATCTTTTGTGGCGATGCCGCAATGAACCAGTTTCCGAGTATACATAGAAATATCATATGGATTGAAAATATTGAAGAGTACCGAAAATCATGGGATCGAATGATATCAGCTAAGACAAAATACATATATCCTTCTCATGGCAAGCCTTTTATGAGCAGGGACTTGGAAAAATATCGGAATGAACTTGAACGAATCAAGATTAGAAAAGTGAAGAGCCCCTGAAAGGTATTGGTGCGGCCTGGCGGCCTGGAGTCGGCCACGGACCTCTCCTCTTACTTGGACATTGGTCATTGAAAACTGAATGTGACAGCGGGACGTTGTTTCATTGTTGACTTGTTCGACAACAAAGAAACAACTCCCCCTTGCTCTCCCATCAAGGGACCGCGTTCGACGTACGGGGTAACGGGGTCACCTTGTACTCATGAGTAAGAAGAGTGTGATGCATCACCGATATTTTCTAAAAGAGAGAACGAAAGGAAGTGCCAGAATGCCCGATGTTATAGGAATTGCCTGGTTCAAGGATGAGGCTACTTACCGCAAGGCGCTTTCGATCTTTATCGATCCCGAAAATATGCCCGCCAGTTTTAGCGACTGGAAAGCTCTTGTAGGAAGGGAATGCGAATTAATTAAAGGTAGTGGAAATATCGCTATCCGCGCGCAACCTGAAACTGCAAAAATAGGCCCGTGAAACTTGCCTATAACGAACTTTTAAAGGGCAAAAAGGCTGTTATTCCCTGGGACCTATGGCAAGAGCAAAGCGACATTTCATTCCTGGGTACATCTGGCACATTACCCACCGATGCCACAAACGAGAGTTCCTGCTCAAATTCTCACGGGATCGGCATCGCTATTTGCAGTGGCTGTATCAAGCACGAAAGCGGTATGGTTTGAAGATCCTCAATTACATGATCACTTCCAACCATGTCCACCTCCTTGTTGTCGATGACGGAGATCGAGATGTGATCCCCAACTCCATAAAACTGGTGGCTGGGAGAACCGGGCAGGAGTTCAACCAGAGAAAAGATCAAAAGGGGGCGTAATGGGAAGACCGTTATCATGCGACGGCTGTAGAAAGCGGTGATCATCTGGCGCGATGCATGGTTTATATCGACACCAATATGGTACGCGCCGGTGTGGTCCGCCATCCATCATTGTGGCCCTTCTATGGGTACAACGAGATCCAGCATCCTCGTAGGAAGTATATCCTGATCGATTATGAGAGGCTGCGAAAGGTGATTGGAGCAAAGTCGTATGACCATCTTAGGACTAGTCATAAGGGATGGGTAGAGCAATACCTGGGAGATGGGGCAAAAGAGCGGCAAGACGAGTGGACCACCAGTATCGCTGTAGGGGGAAGACCGTTCATTGAAAAGGTGAGGGCCCTTGGCTTCCGTGCAAAAGAAGGGGTGTCGTGGAAATTGGAGAAGGGTATCAACTCCGAGAGGGCGCAGCCTTCGGTAAAGCTCCGGTAATCCAGCCTTGCCGGACATCTGGGAAGAAGGCCCGGGTGATTTTCTTCTTGAGTTCTCCTTGATTTGCCTTTAAAAGAAAGTGCTTCAATAAGGAAGGAATCGATTCTCAGCCTGAATCTGAACAAGGCGCAAAGCCGGGAAGGATTGTCATGGCCTCCAAGAACGGAACGATCCTCACCCTGCCGGACCGATCCGTCTGCGACCGCGCCCCTATAAAAATATCCAACATAATGAAAACCCTGTCCAGAAGGGAGTGAAGAAAGCGGCCGCTGAGGCCGACATAAACAAAAAGGCCGGTTGTCATACCTTGCGCCATTCGTTCGCAACACATCGCCTCGAAGCGCACTATGCCCAAGAGTTGTGTGAAAAGGGGGTGAAAAGAGGGACGTTGTTTCGTCCTTGACAAGTAGGCATGACAAAGATCCTGAATTCCGATTTGTTGTACATACTACAGGAGATACCATAAGATGCCATACAAGAATGCATTGTGTGTTTATCCACACAAGAAAGGACTTCCGGAAAAAAAATATTGCCCTCCCCTTGGATTGGAATATATTGCTACGGTTTTAGAGGGTTTGGTCGAGAGCGTTACCCTAGTTGATATGAGATTTGAGCCGAATCTTGATGTCTTTTTAAAAAACGACAGTATTGATTTGGTTTGTTTGTCCGTTAACTGGGATTACCAACGAGATGCCGTCATAGACAGTATTGCTCGGATTCCATCCCATATTAAAGTCGTTGTCGGAGGAAGATATGCTACGACCTGTAGTGAAGAACTATTTGCGGCAGCTCCTGGTTTAGATATCATCGTCAGAGGAGATGGGGAGGAGACTATTAGAGATATAGTTTCCGGCTTTCCCCTTAAGGACATTACGGGGGTTTCCTTCCGTGAAAATGGGAGAATTATTCATAATAAGATACGTGATCTGCATACGCTGGATGATACTAGCTATCCTAATAGGTCGTTAAGGCGAGTCAATTACAGGCTTTCCTATAAAAACATAGATTTAGGTCAAGGCATAGATTTCATTTCAACCTCCAGAGGCTGTCCCTTTAATTGTAAATTCTGTACGTTCACTAATAATCCGTTAGGTCAGAAAAGACGGTGGAGTGGGAGATCAGCGGCCTCTGTTGTTGAGGAATTGAAGGAAATTGACGCCGGATTTATATTCGTTGTGGATGACAATTTTGCCGCGGATATCAAAAGGGTTGAGGAAATTTGTGATTTAATCATTGCCGAAGGCATTAACAAAACATTCGCGGTCGCCCTGAGGCTTGAGATTAGTAAGTATCCTCACTTATTAGATAAGATGTTTAATGCAGGTTTTAAAATTCTGACCATTGGGATTGAATCAGCCCAAGACAAGACGTTAAAATCCATGCAAAAAGGTTTTGATACGGCTTTAGCTGAACAGGCATTCGCTGAAATCAGAAAGACAAATCATTACATTCATGGATATTTTATTGTGGGGTGCATAGGGGAGAATGAATCAGAAATGTTGGAGATAGCCCCTTTTGCAAAAAGGCTTAAACTGGATACTATCGATCTAAGCCTATTAAGGACCGAGAAATATTCACCTCTTAATGAAATTATTGCGAAGTCTCAAGGGTATAGAGCGAATGAGGATAATATTGTCGTCTCTGAAGAGTACCCCGAACGAAGGTTAAGAAATATTCGACATCGTATAGCAAAAAGCTACTATAATCTTCCTACTATAACAAGAATAGCTAAGAAGATGATCACCGCTCGTGTGATATCCTTTCCTTATTTGGCAAAAACCTTTTTTATCCTTTTTTTTAAGATAGCACTCAAAAAGGGTAAAAATTAACCTTACGATTACCCTTCAATCTCTAGTCCCTGCAAAAAGCTTCTCGGGCTGTGGTTTCCACGTACATATTAGCAGCTTGGTTCGGGGAGATCCCGGTATGCGATGCAAAGGATTGTGGCTTATATAGCAGAACTAGCAACTAACCCGATCCAGTTAAACAAATTGAAAGAGGAACCGCATGAAAAAGATAACTACAATTGTGATGACGATGTTGTTTGGCTTGCTGTCCGCCAATCTTTATGCTTCAGAGAAGGATGCCGCCGGGTGCAAGGACCACCCACTCATTCCCAGGATGCCGGGCTACTATATTCTCGGATGTAGTAACGATGACGCCAAGTCCGACGTGGACATTATAAAAGGAGATAATACTACCGAGACCATCCATCTCGAGGGAAAATCCATGGCATTGTTGTATCGTCCACAGCCTGCACTCAAAACGAAACCCAGTGAGGTCCAGCTCCGCGGCGATTTCGAAAATGCCGTCAAGAAACAGGGTGGAGCCCTGCTGGGTATAACGTACGGCCAAAAATGGCCTATCTATAAGGTGGTCAAAGATAGCAAGGAATTCTGGGTTGTATTGATGATTAAGTCCGGTGAATATTTTACTGGTCCGTACGCGTACAGAATCATCGAGAAATGAGTGATGATTCCGAATACGGCTGCCCCCTGTCGTTGGCAGGGCCATCAAAGCAACCAAGTTCTTCTTGACAGCCAGAGCGTTGTAATTACAATGTATACACGGTATGTTTAGGAGGTCTTCCATGAGAGCGCGAATTATACGGATCGGGAATTCCAAAGGAATTAGATTGCCTAAGCCGATTCTTGAACAAGCGGGTATTTCTGAGGACGTCGATGTTGATGTTGAAAACGAAAAAATCATCATCCGCCCTATTTCGAGTCCCCGAGCTGGATGGGATGACGCGTTTCGGGAAATGGCCGAAAAGGGTGATGACCTGCTGCTCGATAGCGAACGACCGGCATCGCATTCGTGGGATGAGACAGAATGGCACTGGTAGTCAGGCGTTTTGAGGTCTATCCGATAGATCTGGATCCTACAGTTGGATCCGAAATTAAGAAGACACGTCCCTGCGTGATCATCTCTCCCGACGAAATGAACCGGCACATAAGAACCGTTATTGTGGCACCTATGACCACAGCTGGTAAGGCTTATCCTACTCGCGTATTCTGCGAATTCCAAGGCAGAAGCGGGCAAATTGTATTGGACCAAATACGCACGATTGATAAATCCAGGCTTTTAAAGAAAGCTGGTACAATAAACCCTCAAGTCCAAGCCGAACTTATATCGACACTGCAATCGATGTTTGCGTATTGAATTTGCCAATCGGTAAAGGGGAGCTTTGAACTCCCCCTCCCCACACCACCCCCGCCGAAACGGGATCTTTGACCCGGCATGCGGGGTCCGCACGGGTGAAAGATAACGTACATTAGAACATAAATGGGCTAGCTTGGCAGGGCAAATTGAGATCAGTTTCAAATTGACTTATGTTTTGATGTACGTCCCCTATCCACACGTGCCCGTTTCCAACAGGATCGGTTGACCCCTATGTAAAGAGATGTTAACATGCACGCGATTTTTGCTTTGGTCCAGGATGATTCGGCTTGGCTGCACTTTTGTTCGTCCCCAAGGCATCCTAATCTTCTCTCACATAGGAGGCGGCAATGACCGACATGGCAGATCAGATTCCGGTTTTTCTAACCACGTACGGGATAAAGATTGTTGGGGCAATCATCATTCTCCTTCTTGGACGGCTCGGCGCCGGCGTCGGGAGAAAGTTCGTAAGGAGCATGCTCGAGAAGTCAAAGGCCGATCCGGCAATCATCTCATTTACCGAAAACATCACCTATTTTCTTATTCTTACCTTTGCCGTCCTCGCTGCATTGGCCAAGTTCGGCATCCAAACGGCTTCCTTTATAGCCGTTCTGGGGGCAGCAGGTTTCGCCATAGGTTTCGCACTTCAGGGTTCGCTCGCCAATTTTGCTGCTGGTGTCCTCATTCTTGTACTGCGTCCTTTTAAAATCGGGGACTACATCATGGGCGCGGGGGAAGCAGGGACCGTCAAGGAAATAGCCTTGTTTACAACCGTTCTGGCCACTCCTGACAATGTGAAGATCATGGTGCCTAACGGAAAACTTTTCGGCGACACTATCAAAAATGTTTCTGCATTCGACACCAGGCGCATAGATCTGGTGATAGGCATCGGTTACGGATCCGACATCCAGAAGGCTCATGACGTGATCAGAGAAGTCATCCAGAAAGACGATCGGATTCTTCGGGATCCGACTGCCCAGGTGGCGGTCTCTGAGCTGGCCGATTCCAGCGTCAATCTCGTGATAAGGCCCTGGGTAAGAAAGGGAGATTACTGGGACGTCCGGTTCGACCTTACAAGGAAGTTGAAAGAGGCCTTTGACGCAAACGGGATTGAAATTCCCTTCCCACAAAGGGTCGTACACGCGATTCCAAATAGTTCTCTTGACTCCCACCATGCAGAGAAGGCAAGAGAGCCGGAGCCTCCGCTGCGACCATCGATAGCTGGGGGAGAAACGCTTCTTTCCCCGCATGAGATCTCGGTGAAAAAAGGCGTCGGTCTGTAGCAAATCTATCTGAAAGGAGACTGTGAAGGAAAAGGCTTCGCCATTTTCTGGAGAATAGATACTAATTCTGAAAGAGCGTCCCGCTTCCCTCCTACTTGGACATTGGTCATTGGACATTGGACATTCTACTGTCCCATAACCTTTGAAAGTGTCCTGCCTACGCGCTTGAGGCTTTGCAGGTTGTCCGCCGGGAGAAGATGGTCTATGTATGGAAGGATCATTTCCATGGCCCTTGAAGTAAAGCCGTACTGAGAGTCTCCGATCAGGGGATTGAGCCAGAGAACCGAATGAACGGAATTTGAAAGCGTCTCCATCTCCCGTTTCAACAGATTCTTGGCCCCGAGATCCCACCCGTCGCTCATGATCACCGCCACGGTTCGTCTGGTGAGAAAACGCTTCCCGTATTGCTCATTGAGCTGGCGCAGGGAGTAACCGATTCTTGTCCCCCCGGACCATTCCGGCACCTGGCTCTCAATGTCCTTCAGTACCCTTTCGAGGGTAGACCGTTTGATGATGAGACTGATACGGCTGAGGGAAGTGGAAAAGACGAACACCTCGGCCTTCGTCCCGATGGACTTCAGCCCCAGGAGAAAAGGCATGATGAATCGGGCATAACGCTCCATCGACCCGCTCACGTCCGCCACCACCACCAGCCTTTTGAGCCTCTTCCTCTTCCTTTTGAAGAGCAGGGCAAACGGTATGCCGTCTGACTTGAGCCCATTTTTCATCACCTTCCGGAAGTCAATATCTCCCGCTTTTTTGCTTTTCCTGAATCTTCGCGAAATGGAGACCCTGAAAGGAGACATCATGCTCCTGAGTAGAAGTTGGGCCACCGGGATGTCGCAGGTCTCGAAACGGCCGAGGTCCTTTTTTTCCAAAACCGTCACCGGGCTGTACGCAATCCCTTCCAGGAATACCTTGTCCGGGACCTCCACCACATCCACTCTCTTTTGGCCCTCCTCGCCCTGAACAAGAACTTCCTGGAGCAGGTCTTTTCGTGGATCGGCATCATTCTTTCGCTCTTTCGGATTCTCGTGGCCCTTTTCATTCACGTCATCGAGGCCCCAGAACCCCTTGAAGAGTTCAGGAAACAGCCGCCACTCCATGTCCGTGCCGGCAAGGTTCGCCCGAAGGATGGAAAAGAAGTCCTCCTTTGCGGAGACATCCGCGTGTTCGAGGCTCTTGAGGGAATCGATCACACTGGAGGAAAAAACCTTGAAGCCCCGGCGTCTGAGAAATCTCGAAAATTGAATGACTCGAGCAGGCAGGCCGTCTGCGGCCCACTCCGGTGTATTCCTTGACGTGTTCGATTCGTTATGCATATCCTTTTTCTCTGTACATGACGCCGAAGTACTCTTAGCGATCTCTCGCCTCTGCTGTGAAAGCAACAATAAAGAAGCGTCGGTCACCGGAGTCACTTCGTACCAACAAAAAGCGGTAGATTCCACATAAAAAAGGCAGGGCCCTGCGAGGCCCCGCTTCAATCTCTTCCTCGTTTTCGAATTCGCCTTATCGAATCATGTCATCGACGATTTCTTCCATGGCAAGATAAAAGGCAATCACCATCGCCACGATACCCAGGAAAAGAAAAATATCCGCAAGCATCGGCCACTCTCCTTTTCAGGGAATGAAGTTGTTTTATCCGTGTTCATCCGCGTCCATTTGACCATCACATTTATTGCTTTCGCAGCTTCCGGGCATGCGCCACAAGGGCTTTCACCAACTCCCCTATCCTTTTCCTGGTCTCTTCATCCGTCAGGCGGCCGTTGTCATCAACCTTCTTTTGGGCATAAGGAACCATGACTTCCGGCGCGTTCAGCGGATGCATGTTTAGAAAGACCATGGATTGGCGGAGATGATATTGAGCTCTGGCTGTTCCGAGCATCCCGATGGAAGCCCCCATGATCGCAGCCGGTTTGCCGTCCCAGGCGTTGTCGCCATAGGGTCTTGAAGCGCTGTCGATGGCATTCTTGAGCACGCCGGGCATTGAATAGTTGTATTCCGGTGTTGCAATGAGAATGGCATCGGCCGCCCTGATCTTCTCTTTGAAAGCCTTTAACTTCTCAGAAGGCTGCTGCTCCGTGTCCTCGCTGAAAGGCGCGATGCCTTGAATGTCGAAAATCTCGATCTGTGCATCCGGCGGCGCCATTTCCACGGCGGCGCGCAGGATAGCCTTGTTGAAGGAGCCCTTCCTCAGGCTCCCGGCAATACCAAGGACAGAAATCTTGTCCGCCATCACTTGCCTCCTTTACCTCACGTGCGCTTCGCTCTCCCGGCTGGCGCACGATTCAATACCCTGTCGGCAGACAGGTGCGCGATGCAGTCTGCCCTTGAGGATCGAGCGAATTGAAAATCTGAATCTTGGATTCGCTTTGTGTTCTAAAACAAACATGGGCAGAAGCAGCAGCGGATGAAATCAAATCGATCTTGTATTTGCCGCAAAGTCTTACTGTATTTGCAGCAGCGGGTTGCTGAAGGCGTCCGACGAGAGGGTTATAATGGTGCTGAGTCTTCTGCGGTCTGAGGGATTCGGTAGTACTGTTCTCACTGCATCTGTGGTAAGAACCCGCTTTACATGGGCCGGAGCATAGGCGGCCAACTAAGAACCCGCAATCCTAATTTGCTCGCAACGGATCAGACCACCGAGGAAATCTGGATTATCAAGAGATTCCCCAAACTTGTTTATGTCGTCCTGGTACTTCAGGATACACCCGATGGTCTCCCGGACAACGTCTTCTCCGAGCGACTTTTTCTCAAGCGCCATGAGGGCCCTGGCCCAATCGAGAGTCTCGGAGACTCCTGGTTTTTTTAAGAAATCGAGACTTCGGATTCCCTGCATGAACCTAGCAACCTGGCCGGCCAGGCTCTTTTCGATGCCTGGGACCCTGGTCATCACAATATCGTATTCCTTCTCAAAAGAAGGATAGTCGATCCAGTGGTAAAGGCAGCGTCTCTTCAGCGCGTCATGGACATCCCTGGTTCGATTGGAGGTGACCACGACCATGGGCCGATTCACGGCCCTCATCGTCCCGATCTCCGGAATGGTGATCTGGAAATCGGCAAGCACCTCCAGCAGAAAGGCCTCGAACTCCTCGTCCGAACGATCGACTTCATCGATAAGCAGGACCGGCGGTCTGGTCTCTGCGCTCAGAATCGCCTGGAGCAGGGGGCGCTTGAGCAGGAAGTCAGGACTGTAGATGAGCTTCTCGATCTCCTCCTTCCCCTTGTCGGTCCGTTCTTCCATCCGTATATGGAGGAGCTGCTTCGGGTAGTTCCATTCATAAAGAGCGGTTGAGGCATCGAGGCCTTCGTAGCATTGCAGCCGGATCAGCTCCGTTTGGAAAAGCCTTGCCATGACGACCCCTACCTCCGTCTTTCCGACCCCAGGCTCGCCTTCCAGAAAAACCGGCTTCTGGAGGCGTGAAGCGAGAAAGAGCACGGTGGCCAGGGCGCGATCCGCAATGTATCCCGCCTCTGCCAGCATTAAAGACACCTGTTCAATGGATTGGAACATCATGTTCTCTTTCTTTTTCACTTTTTTTGTCATGATGAAGAGCGAAGATCAGGAGAGATTAGCCAAGACCGGCGTGATTTTCAATGGAATTGATGGTCATCCAAAAATAAATTGACGGACTCCGAATTCTGTGGGACGATGGTAATGACTGGCCGTCCAGTCATCTTCGAGGACACAGGAAACGAACCGAAGGTTCACGGAATAAGGAGGACACGATGGCAAAGATGACACCTTCCGAGGCGCTGGTTGAAACACTGGCCGCCGAGAGGACCACTCACGTTTTCGGAATTGTCGGAAGCGCCTTTATGGATGCCCTGGACCTCTTCCCAGCCGCCGGCATCCGGTTTGTAATGGTCGCTCATGAACAGGCTGCCGCCCATGCAGCGGACGGGTACGCCAGGGTCACCGGAAGACCCCAGGTATGCATTGCCCAGAACGGACCTGGAGCGGCGAATTTTGTCTCCGCCGTCACTGCCGCCTTCTGGGCCCATTCCCCGGTCGTAGCCATCACTCCTGAGACCGGGAGTATGGGTATCGGAAAGGGGGGGTTCCAGGAACTGGACCAGATGCCGTGGTTTGAAAAATGCACCAAGTTCCAGGTTCGCGTCAACAGACCTGAGCGCATGGCCGAGCTTGCCCGCCGCTGTTTTTACATGGCCAAGCTGCTGGGGGGGCCGACCCAGCTCAACATCCCCAGAGACTATTTTTACGGGGAGGTGCAGGATGAGATTTATCCGAGCGGCAACGTGTCCTATGGGCCGGGCCCGGAGGACCAGATCATAAAGGCGGCGGAGTTGCTTTCAAAGGCGAGGTATCCTGTGATACTTGCCGGTGGGGGCGTTTCCATGTCCAATGCCCATTCTGAAACCAGGGCTCTTGCCGAATACCTGTCGGCTCCAGTGGTCAACACCTACCTCCATAATGACAGCTTTCCCTCTGATCACGAACTGTCTGTGGGACCGATCGGTTACTGCGGCTCCAAAGCCGCGATGAGGACCATATCAAAGTCGGACCTGGTGCTGGCTCTCGGAACACGGCTGGGGCCCTTTGGCACCCTGCCCCAATATGATTTCGACTACTGGCCGAAGAATGCGAAGATCATCCAGGTGGACATTGACGGATCCCAGTTCGGACTGTCGAAGAAGGCGGAACTGGGCATCCTGGCAGATGCCGGCCAGTTCGCCCGGGAACTGCTCAAGGCGATGAAATCCTTGTCACCGAACAGGGCAAAGGACAGCGGCCGCCTCAAAGACATACAAAAAGAGAAACAGTCGTGGAGGGAGGAACTGGACCGGTGGTCCTCCTCCACCAACAGGCTGATGCATCCCCGGCGGTTCATGAAAGAGTTGACGGAGGCTATACCGAAGGGATCCATAGTGACCACGGATATCGGGAACAACTGTTCTATCTCCAACAGCTATCTGGGGTTCGACGGACCGCGCCGGCATATCGCCGCCTTGAGCTGGGGAAACTGCGGGTTCGCCTATGGCGCTGCAATGGGCGCCAAGATCGGCACCCCGGACAGGCCCGTTTTCGCGCTGCAGGGAGACGGGGCTTGGGGCATCAGCGGCCTCAGCGAGGTGATGAGCGCTGTCCGGGAAAACATCCCGGTCATCGCGGTCGTTTTCAACAATCATGAATGGGGCGCAGAGAAGAAGAATCAGATCGACTTTTTCAAGAACAGATTTGTGGGCGTCAACCTGCCCACGAATCCGGATTATGCCCAGCTTGCCCGCGACATGGGCGCTGTCGGATACAAGGTGGAGGATTACAAGGATGTCCGGGGGGTCGTTCAGGAAGCGATCAAGTGCGGTAAACCGGTGGTCATCAACGCCGTGATCGAAGGGGGCGAGAGAGTTCTTGCCGAACCGTTCCGGCGCGACGCCTTTCTGCCGGCGGTGCGCTATTTGCCTAAATACAAGCACCTGAGTGCGGTCTAAGGAAAACCTCCTTCTGCCATGCGGGGGCCGCCCAAGCCGGTTTCGGGGACCGCTTCGCCGCCTCCGCGATAGGTTTTCAACGCCCCCATGAACATCCTGGTGATCAACGCGGGGAGCAGTTCCCTGAAGTTCCAACTCTTCGAAGGCGACTCCGAGGATGTCATCATGCGCGGGCATTACGACGGCATCGGTTCTGTATACCGGGGGTCGTGCCTGCGCAGGATCAATGGAGAGAAGGAGAGCTGTCCTATCGGCAGCCTCGAGCAGGCGATTTTCGACATGCTCCACCTCCTGGAGGAACGCAGGGCGATCGGTAGTCCGGCCGATATCAGCGCGGTGGGACATCGGGTAGTTCACGGAGGAGAGAACTACTCGTCGGTAACGGAGATCAGCACAACCGTAATCGATGACCTGAAAGGGATTTCACACCTGGCCCCTCTCCACAATCCGGCAAGCGTGAGCTGTATCGAAGTTCTCGTCAAGACCCTTCCCCGGGCAAGGCAGTTCGCGGTTTTCGATACGGCTTTCCACCAGACCATGCCTGAGGAATGCTTTCTCTACGGCCTTCCCATGGAGATGTATCGTGAACATGGAATCCGAAAATACGGATTTCACGGCACCAGCCATAAGTATCTCTCACATCAGGCCGCCAAAATCCTTGGAAGACCGATCGAGACTACGAGGATCATTACCTGCCATCTCGGGAACGGCCAGAGTATTTGTGCCGTGAACCATGGGAAGAGCCTCGACACCTCCATGGGGTTTACCCCTTTGGAAGGCTTGCCTATGGGAACGCGGAGCGGCTCTTTCGACCCGGAAGTCGTCCTTTTTCTTCTGGGGAGGGGCTACACGAAGGAGCGGATCAGCGAAATCATCAACAAGGAGTCGGGTCTCCTGGGGATCAGCGGGCTCAGCAGCGATCACCGCGTGGTCGAAGAAAGGGCAATGGGAGGTGACCTCAACGCCTTGAGGGCCAACAATCTCCTGATGAAGCGGATCGTTTCCGTCATCGGTTCCTACATGGCCGAAATGCGGGGCGTCGATGCAGTCGTATTCAGCGGAGGCATCGGTGAGCACTCCTCACTGCTCAGAAAAGAGGTGCTCTCCCATTTCGAATACCTGGGCCTCAGGGTCGACGAGCAGGCCAATGAGAGCCACCGGACGATCATTTCAGAAAAATCAAGCAGTGTGGCGGTTCTGGTCGTTCCTGCGAATGAGGAACTGCAGATCTGTCGCGAGGTCCGGATGGCGATGACAGGGCGCGGTGCGAAAGATCAAAAAACCGGCAGTATACCGTCTCCAACTTTTTGAAACTCGATGGAGGTTTGAGATGGCACAAGGGATGGCGGGAAAGGGCAGAGGGATCTGGGGCAGGGTTCTGCATGTGAACCTCACCGGGGGAAGCCGTGAATACGAACAATTGGGCGAGGAAGTGTACGCCAAATATCTCGGCGGCCTCGGCATAGGGGCAAAGACGCTGTGGGACCGAATGAAGCCGGGCATCGATCCCCTGGGGCCGGAGAACATCCTTGGATTCACTACAGGCGTCCTGACGGATGCCGGCACGCTCTTCACCGGCAGATTCATGGTGGTCGGGAAATCACCACTCTCCGGAGGGTGGGGCGATTCCAACTGCGGCGGATATTTCGCACCCTTTCTCAAGCGATGCGGAATCGACGGACTCTTCCTTTACGGTGCGAGCGAGAGGCCGGTGTATCTTTATCTCGATGACAACAAGGTTGAAATCCGGGAAGCATCGGATCTCTGGGGTCTGGATGCCCTGGAGACCGAAAAGCGGCTGAAGGCGGTGCACGGAAAAACGGCCCAGGTCGCCTGCATTGGACCGGCAGGGGAAAACCTTTGCCGCTTTGCCGGCATCTGCAACGACGGTGGCAGGTATGCCGGCCGAAGCGGCCTGGGGGCGGTGATGGGCGCAAAGAAGCTGAAGGCAGTGGTTGCCGCGGGAAAGAAACGGATCGGAGTGGCTGACAGGGAAGAGATCAAACTGCTCACCAGGGAGTTCAAGGAGAGAATGGAATCCGGCCGCGCGGTTCAACGTTTTCTCGGAGACAGGCTCCTCGGCTTTGTCGGCTGGATGACCAGGAAGGGGCCGGTCTATACCCGGCAGCCTGCAGATCTTTTCCGGCAGATCCTCAAGAAATACGGCACCGGCGGTCTCACCGCCTTGAGCGCAGAATCCGGGGATAGTCCGATCAGGAACTGGGAGGGTGTCGGCCACAAGGATTTCCCTCTCAGGCTTTCACAAAGGATCGGCGCCGAAGCCCTGATCAAATACGAGACAAGAAAGTATGGCTGCTTCTCCTGTCCCATCCGCTGCGGAGGCATCATGAGGGTGCCGGACGGTCCATATCCCCTGGACGAAACGCACAAACCCGAATACGAAACTGTCTGCGGTTTTGGAAGCCTTGTACTCAACGATGACATGCTCCTCATTTACAAGCTGAACGATCTCTGCAACCGGGGCGGAGTGGATACCATTTCATGCGCCGGTGTTGCTGCCTTTGCCGTGGAATGCTTCGAAAAGGGAATCCTTTCTCCGGCCGACACCGGAGGGCTGGAGCTCCGCTGGGGGAACGGACAACCGCTGTTGAAGTTGGTGGAGATGATCGTGAACCGACAAGGCGTTGGTGACGTGCTGGCCGAGGGAGTGAAGATTGCCGCCCGCATCATTGGCAGGGGAGCCGAAAAGTACGCGGTGCAGGTCGGCGGGGTGGAGCCGCCCATGCATGATCCCAAATTCGATCCGGGCTTTGCCCCCGTTTACTACTGTGATCCTACACCGGGCAGACATACCACTGCGGCTTACACCTATCTGGACCTTCAACTCATGGAGAAAAAATTCAAGCGCGCCGTGAGGGTCCCCTCCATGGCGACGCACAAGCAACGCCACACATACAGCGGTGCTGCAGAATCCCTTGCGGTCAATGTGATGTACAAGATGGTGCTGGACGGTGCGGGCGCCTGTCTATTCGGCTCATCGGTCGGAGGCCCAATGCCGATTTGCGAGTGGCTGAACGCAGCCACCGGCTGGGAACTGCCCAATGACGAGTACCTGGTCATGGGGGAACGGATCCAGCAACTCCGAAACGGTTTCAACATCCGCGAAGGCATCCATGCTATCAGGGACTGCCGCCCGCACGGCAGGATCTGGGGCGACCCTCCCCTTCTGCACGGACCTGCCAGGAACGTCACAGTGGACATCGATACCATGGGCAGGGAATACTACGCTGCCTTTGGATGGGATGAAACAGACGGACGGCCCTGCAGGCAACGGTTGCAGGAACTGGGAATGGAAGAGCTGATTGAGACATTCCACCCAGCGGTTGGCTAAAGGATAATGCTTTGATCGTCAAGGCTCATATTGCCGGCATCTTCGAAGACGGTCCGATTTTTGCCGAAGGGAAGGTGGAGTTGAAGGAAAATGCCGACCTGAAAACGTTTTTCAAGAATGCGGACAAGGCGCTCGGGTTTCATGCCAGGAAGTACTTCCGGCTGGCACTGCGGATGGACAATCAGCCGACCGTCCTGATTAACGGAGACAGGCTGGACCTGCCGGAAGGACTCAAGCACCTCCTGAGAGACGGCGACGAAATTACAGTCTTGAGTCCCATTGCTGGCGGTTGAAGAACTCTCCCCAAACCGGAAAGGTTGTCGGATTCGAGATTGTTCTCCCGGAAAAAAAACTTGACGATCTCATTTTAGTGCGGTTGAATATGACTGACCGTCCAGTCACAAGACCTTTCAGGAGATCGGGGAGAATATGGCAAAATCCACTTTCAAGCAGATACCGGAAGAGAAACGGCAGCGTGTTCTGAGAGAAGCAGCCAGGCTATTCGCGGAAAGAGGTTTTTCAGCCACCGATGTCGCCGAATTGGCCAAGAGGGCCGGTGTTTCCAAGGGATCCCTGTACACCTATTTCGATAGTAAAGAAGACCTTTATCTTCACGTGTGCGAGGACGGCCTTGCCCGCTCCCGATCCGCCGTATACGGAGAGATGGATCCCCAATGGGACATCTTCCGCCAGGTGGAGCATATCTTCCGGCAGGGAATTGATTTCGCGCTGAAGCACCCGGAGTATGTCCGGCTCTATCTCACGGCCTCCGCTCCGGGCAAGGAGCACTTCAGTACAAAGGTTTCCGTGGATGTGGAAAAACACACGGCCGACCATCTCAAAGAGCAGATTCAACGCGCCCAATCCGAGGGAACCGTTCGGAGCGATCTCGATCCAAAATTGGGGGCGTTCTTTATCAATAGTCTGTACATCATTGTGGTGTCCTCCGTTGTCTCCAAACATTTTCAGAACAGGTTGAAGGAATACTTCGAGATCAAAGGACCGCTCAAAGGGCGCAGACTGGAAGAAAATCTGAGCAGCATCATAAGGGAGATCCATCGGTTTCTGAGACCTTAGAATGTGGCGGGTGCGGCTTACCACTCCCAGCCGGCACACGGGGTGAATGGCGACCGGAACATCAACAGGAAGGTAATGGAGTCGATCATGGCTGACAAAACCACAGGCGGAGCAATAATAGCCCGAATGCTTAAACAGGAGGGAGTCGAGAAGTTCTTCGGGATCATCGACGGAACCTACACCCACCTTTTCAAGAATTGTGTGGATCTGGGGATGCAGATGATTACCCCTCGCCATGAGTCCATTGCGGCCCACATGGCCGGTGCATACGCAAGGCTGACGGGGAGACTCGGCGTGTGTCTGGCCTCCAGCGGCCCCGGGGTGGCAAACGTGCTCAGCGGAGCATGCGTGGAAAATGTGGAAGGGAACCGGGTGCTGCTGATCACCAGTTACCGCAGAACGCCGGTTGCATATCCCGATCGGGGCGGCGCCTACCAGTGCTTCGATCAGGTAGGGGTCATCAAGTCGATGTCGAAATGGTCCTGTGCGGTCGCTTCCTTCGACCGGATTCCCGAACTCATGCGCCGCGCGTTAAGGGTATGCTATGAAGGCCGTCCGGGGGTGGTGCACATCGACGTGGCCGAAAACCTCATGAACGGCGAGTGTCCTGAAACTGGAGTTCTGGCCCCGCGTCAATACCGACGGATCCAGCCTTTGGAGCCTTCCGCGGCCGACGTGGAAAAGGCCGCGGATATGCTCAGTTCTGCCGGACTCCCCGTCATCCACGCGGGCAGCGGAATCATTCATGCCGGCGCGTATGCAGAGCTTGCGGAGATTGCAGAGATGCTGCAGGCGCCGGTCACCACCTCCTGGGCGGCCCGAGGGGCGCTTGATGAAAGGAACCCGCTCTCCATTGCCATGATCCATATCAAGGCGGTCAATCAGGCCCGCAACGAGGCCGACGTGGTTCTGTGCCTGGGCTCGCGCATCGGCGAAACAGATTGGTGGGGTAAGGCGCCTTACTGGGCGACCCCTGACGTCCAGAAGTTCATACAGGTGGATGTGGATGAGGAGGCGATCGGCCGCACCCGCCAGGTGGACTTGGGTGTGGTTGGTGATGTCAAGGTCTTTCTGCAGAGGCTCATCAGTGTACTGAAGGAACGCAAATACTTACCAGGGCAGAGAAAAGAGAAGATTACCCGGTTGGCCGGGGAGATTGCGGCGGACCGGGCCGAGCTGGATAAAAAGCTCCAGGATTCCGCTTCTCCCATGGTCACCGGACATGTCGGGCACATCTGCAGGGACATGTTTCCGGAAGACTCCATAGCCGTTTTCGACGGCGGAAACGCGGCGGTTTGGGCCAATTTCTTTCACCAGGTGCGGGTTCCCAATACCCTGCTTACCACAAACCATATGGGCCACCTGGGAGCAGGCGTCGGCCAGACCTTGGGCGCTTGCGCTGCACGTCCGGACAAAAGGGTCTACTGCATCATCGGCGACGGGGCAATGGGGTTTCATCCGCAGGAGATCGAGACCGCCGTTCGGAACCGATTCAAACCCATATTCCTGGTTATAGCCGACAAACAGTGGGGTATGGTCAAGCTCAACCAGAGCTTTGCCCTGAAGTTCTACAAGTCCCTGTGGAACTTCAAGGTGAAGGGGAAGGCGCTGGAACCGGAGGAAACCTACAACACCGACCTCTGTGAGATCGAATGGGACTTGCTGGCCCGATCCATGGGCGCCCACGGCGAACGCGTGTCGGAACCGGCTCAACTCAAACCCGCCCTGGAGCGTTGCATGGAGTCCGACAGATGCGCAGTGATCCACGTGGACGTGGATCCAGTCAAGCACCTGCTGGCTCCCGGTCTGATCCACTTCAAAGACATGCACAAAGAGCCTAAGGGAAAGTGACAGGATAACACCGGAAGAATGGAATGTTGGAAGAATGAAACGATGGAGGAATCAAGAATGGAATGATGGAGTATTGGAGCTGTGGACCCATCATTCCATCATTCCATTATTCCAGTGTCTTAAAGTGATGGCATGGACAAAAACGTATTCATTACCGGAGCCGGTGGGTACATCGGCAGCCTGACGATTGCAGCACTTGCCGGAAACCGGCGCCACTCAGGCAGGATCATCGCAGCCGACGTGCGGCAGCCGGCCGACGACCGTCGCTTTGCCGGAGTGCAGTACATCACGGCGGATATCCGGGATACGGGACTTTCGACTTTGTTCCGCGAACACCGGGTGGACGTAGTCGTTCATCTGGCCGCAGTGGTCAATCCGGGAAAAAAACCGGACCCGGTTTTTCTCCACTCCGTGGAGGTGGAGGGCACCCGCAACGTCCTGAAGGCATGCCTATCCGCCCGGGTCAAGAAGTTCATCTACACCTCTTCAGGTGCGGCATACGGATATTACAGCGACAATCCTGAATGGCTGAAGGAGGACGACCCCATCCGGGGCAATCCGGAGTTTCCCTACTCGAACCATAAACGCCAGGTGGAGGAGATGCTTGCCGAGCACCGCCGCGTGCATCCGGAGCTGAAGCAATTGATCTTCCGATGCTGCACGATTCTGGGGGCGACTGCGAAAAACCAGATCACCGACCTCTTCGATAGAAGGAGTGTACTTGGCCTGGCCGGTTGTGAGATTCCTTTCGTGCTCATCTGGGATATGGATGTTGTCGGGGCCATTCTCAAGGGGATTGCGGAGGAGGACTCCGCCGGCGTCTACAACGTGGCCGGGGACGGGATCCTGACCATGAAAGAGATGGCCCGCATTATGGATAAACCCTATATGGCACTGCCGCCCGGGCTGGTAAAAGGCGCACTCTGGCTCATGAAAAAAGTGGGGGCGACCCAGTATGGGCCCGAGCAGGTCAATTTTCTGCGATACAGGCCCGTTCTCTCCAACAACCGGCTCAAAGAGGCATTCGGATACATCCCACGAAAAACGACACGCGAGGTGTTTGAATATTTTCTTGAGTGCAGAAAGGATTTCGGCTGAAAAACCTCGGCGGTTCTGCGTCTCGGCGGGATAACATTTTCCGATTGGAGGCTTTCCATGGACATGGCTGCAGTGGACCAGGTTCGGCTGAATTTCAACCCCCAGGGACTTTTCGCACTCAACGCAGCGATAGGGCTGATGATGCTCGGAGTCGCCCTGGATTTGAAACTGGACGATTTCAGACGGGTGCTCAAGGCCCCGAGAGCCCCCATGATAGGAGTGCTGGCCCAATTCCTTCTCCTTCCAGCTTTCACCTTTCTTCTGACGCTGGTGATACGGCCCGCTCCCTCCATCGCAATCGGCATGATTCTCGTAGCCTCCTGCCCGGGCGGGAACCTTTCGAACCTCATGACCTATCTTTCAAAAGGCAGCACCGCTCTTTCCATCAGCATGACAGCCGTCTCGACGATCGTGGCGGTTTTCATGACCCCTTTGAATCTTTCCGTGTGGGGGAGTCTGAACCCGGCGACAGCGCCGATCCTTAGAAAGGTGAGCCTCAGTCCGGTTGACGTCTTCTTCACCATCTTTGTCATCCTGGGGATCCCTCTGGTCTTGGGTCTCACCCTGTCGCGGATTTTTCCCACACTGGCCGACCGGGTGCGGAAACCCTTCAAGATCGTTTCCCTGCTCTTTTTCATCGCCATCGTAGGTGGCGCTCTTGCCGCCAACTGGCGAAACTTCATCGACTACGTCGGTCTGGTGATGATCGCTGTCTTTCTGCATAACCTTCTTGCCTTGAACATCGGATGGTGGTCCGGACAGATCGCCGGATTGTCCGAAAAGGATTCCCGCGCGGTTTCCATTGAAGTGGGCATCCAGAATTCCGCTCTGGGTTTAGTCCTTATTTTCAACTTCTTTGAAGGGCTGGGCGGCATGGCCATCGTGACCGCATGGTGGGGGGTATGGCACATCATCGCCGGTCTGGGGGCTGCGGCATTTTTCTCACGCAGGGCCCTGCCCGAGGACGCCCACGATGAATTGCGGGTCGCTTAAAAGCGGTGAACAGATATGAACGCGCTATCTTTAAAAGATAAAACGGCGGTGGTAACAGGAGGCGCCAGCGGAATCGGCCTGGCCATCTGCCGGCGATTCGGCCGGGAAGGCGCCCTGGTGGCCCTCATTGATATGAACGGCGAGGAGGCATCGCGCCAGGTCGAGGCGTTACAGTGCTCGGGTATCGAAGCGAAAGCCTTCACCTGTGATGTGAGCCGGGAAGAGGAATGTATAGAGACCATTCGTGCTGTCATCGACGTTTACAAAGGAATCGACATCCTCGTCAATAATGCAGGTCTCACTCAGCGTAGCGCCTTCGTCGACACGGAAACCGCAGTTTACAGGAAGATCATGGCGGTGAACTTTTTCGGAGCACTCTACTGCACCAAGGCGGCGATAAAAAGCCTGATCGAACGGCGCGGCGTCATTGTCGTAACCTCCAGCCACGCCGGATATGCGCCGCTGCTGGGACGGACTGGGTATAGCGCCAGCAAGCACGCCCTGCACGGGCTTTTTGAAAGTCTGAGGACGGAAGTCAAGGATATGGGCGTCCACGTCATAATGCTCTGTCCGGGATTTACTCGAACGAACCTGCAGGAGAGGGCCCTGGATGGCGACGGCAGCATTACGCATCATCCACAGTCTAAAGTCGGGGCGGAAGATACACCGGAAAATGTTGCCGCGGCCGTGTTCCAGGGGGTCATCAAGAGGAAGCGTATGCTCGTTCTGACACCGACGGGAAAGATGACTTACTGGCTCAGCCGGCTGGCTCCGGGGCTGTATGAGAAGATCATGGCCAAAAAGTTAGAGCACGAGTTGATACGTCAGCCCTTATAAGAAACTCATTTCACCAGGCGAGAGCCGGAGGTTTTCCGCTCTTTTCGGATCTTGTGCTGCCGGAGCTTGGCCGCCCGGATCTTGTGCCCCTTCTTTTTGTGGGGGGGAAGCTGCCACCCTTTGAAATAGCCCTCTTCCCACATTTCTCTGGGGCGCAGTCTCTTCCGGCATTTTGTGCAGCGGTAGATCCGGTTCCCGTCGTTTACCCAATCTCTTTGATCGCACCATTCATCCATGCTGGGATATCGTCCTGGTGTGGTGTGTCAGAAGTCCATTAACAAATTGCCTGCTCGATTTGTCCCGGTCCCGGGGTAGTCCGAGGGCAGCGCAGAGGGGTTTTTCGGCAACCTGTCAGAGCATCGGGTACTCCCGCGTATCAAAAAGGAACCGGAAAGGCAGTGCAAGGGTCTCTCTCAGAGCGGCCTGCCACGTGGTGCACCCGGCATATATGGCTCGCAGATCCGGATGAGGGAGGGCTCGGATCTCTCCTTGGGACAAATCGAATTGAACGGGCTCGAAGAAGATGCGTTGTCCCTGATCATCCACATCCCAGAAGACGAGGTCCTTGAAATAATGAACCACCACTTTGGCTTCCGTTTCACCAGTCTCGACCTTGAATCGAATCCCCGGCTGATTTCTGGTAGGGAGTTTATATCGATATTCAATGAATGAGAACTCCTGGAATTTCAGCATCTGGTCCAGAAAACCTTCCATGGCGTCCAAACGATCGGCCCCCTGGATCTCCACCTCATCGATATTCCGGCCGATAGCCCCTACAATGGCTGCTGCCTCGAAGGCCAGGTCGAGAAGCAATTTCCTTATCGGCGAAGGACGCGCATCCGCATTCTTGGCCCCGCTCCTGGAGTGAATGGCTTCCTGAATTCTTAGAGCCCACACATCATAATTCTTGGTTTCCATCTTATCCCCAAGCTCCCTGCCTGCATGCAGCCAGGCATTACACGTCAAGATTTCTTTGAACAGGACACCAGGATCGGCAGGATGGGTATTGACAACACAGACCCTGCTATAATCAAATACTCACCAGTGACGGAGGGCCTTATGAATACGAACGCGAACGGAATACGCATCCACTACGAACTGGAGGGTGATCCGTCGGCGCCGGTCATCACCCTGAGCCATTCCCTCGCCACGAACCTCTCCATGTGGGAACCCCAGATGGAAATGCTCCTCAGATCGTACCGCGTCCTCCGGTACGATACAAGAGGCCATGGAGAGACGGAAGCCCCCGAAGGCCCGTATTCGCTGGAAATGCTTGCGGCCGATGTCAGATCCCTCTTGCAGGCTCTAGGTATCGAGAAGACCCACTTCATGGGGATCTCCATGGGCGGCATGATCGGCCAGCAACTTGGGCTGGAGTCACCGGAGATGCTCGCGACTCTGATCTTATGCGATACATCCAGCCGAGTGGAGAAGGAGGCGCGGCCGATATGGGACGACCGGATCCGGGCAACTCAAACGCAGGGAATGGAACCCCACGTTTCGCAAACCCTGGAACGCTGGTTCACGTCCTCCTTTCGGGAGCGAACCCCGGAGGTAATCGAGTGGATCGGGGGAATGATCAGGAGGACGAGTCCACGGGGGTATATCGGCTGCTCCCATGCCATACGGGACCTCAATCTTACGGACAGGATTCAAGGGATCAGGCTCCCTGCTCTGATCATCGTAGGCGAAGACGATCCCGGCACGCCGGTCTCGGCTGCCCAGACCATCCGGGACAGGATAGAAGGATCGGAACTTGTCATCCTCAAATCGGCATCCCATCTCTCCAATATCGAGCAGAGCGGGCTTTTCAACGATGCGGTAATCTCTTTTCTCGGAAAGGCAAAACTCTAGCCAGGTGCGTCTAATTCTCCAGCCGCCTTAGTGTCCCTGGTGCTCTTCGTGGTTGAACATGTTCGTGTTTACCGCAAAGGACACGAAGAGCGCGAAGAGTCAGGGAGAAGATCCGGGAATACGGATCTTGACATCAGATCAGCTCTCGCTCAAGCCTTCTGATTTCAGAAGCAGTTCTTCCAACCATACCCTGATTTCCCCGGTCACGGCATAAACCCCCTTGGTGTGTCCCACCTGATCAAGAAAGCGATCGCTCAAGTCCTGCGGGAGAGGGATCTCCGCCAGTTCAGCAGCTTCATCGGAGTTTCGACGGATGAGAATCGCTCTGGGAGGGTTATCCCAGGTATTCACGACAAAATAAAAGGAGACATCATTCTTTGACTTTATGAGGTGTTTCCCGTGGCTCCAGTTGTTACCCCATTCCAGATAGAGGGTGACCGCTTCTTCAGGCGTCATATCCCAGTCTATCTCATTTACGGCCTTTCGGGCTTCTTGTAATCCCTGGATTTCCATTCTCAATGCCTTTCTATGACCGGAACTCTGCTGCTGATCACTCTGATCGAGCCGGTTCCAGTGATAAGCACCAATTTAAGCATGTTGCAGCCATGCTCAAGGCTGCGAGTTTTTTTATTTCAGGCCGGCCCTTCCAACTGTCGCCGCGGCCGGTCCGATCAGACAGGAGACTTCTTTAGCGCATGCTTGTCCACAGCGATTTTCCCGAAGAACATTATAGTTCTCATGGGTCTGCATATCAGAATGTTCCTGAGCAAGTTGGTCCGAAGGGTCTTGGTCCTGAGTGGCGGGTCCTCAAAGCGCGTTTCGGGAAAGGACAGGCCCAGGAAAGCAGGAAATCATCGGCAGGAGAAGCTCCACAGAACAGGCGTTATCAACAGGCCCCGGAATCAGAGGTACCTCAGCTATCGTGACAATTGGCGTGTCGCTCACTTTTTTTTGAACAGGGCCTCGAGGGCTTCTCTCGCTTCCTTTGCCTTGCTGGCTTTACCCCCCTGCGCCTTTGATCCGCGAATGAGAAAATGGTCACAGAGATTTGCTCTCTCCTTGTCTACGATACGCTGGGCCGAGACTTCTCGACACCCATTATATGCGTTTGGATCATAGGCCTTGCATTGCTTACAGCAGCGAAGATCCCTTTTACAGTGCGGGCAGGTGTCCCGTCTATCGACCGGCCCGGTGATCTCCAGGACACCCCGGCAAAAAGCACAATTCATAATTCTCTCCTCTTTCCTTTCCTACATGCGTTACGATTAGGGCCGAACGGCCCCTTATCCCGTTTTGACAATCCGGGGATACACCTTTAGAATAGCCTTTGATTCCAGACGGACCTGGAGGAGACCGAGACTAGGCGCACGGGACGCAATACCCGATGTTCTCACCAAAAGTGCCCCAAAACCGGGGCTCCATCATTTGAGAACGATGAGGTCAGCTACCCATTTTCTCGAGATCCAATTCATGGAACGGTATATGAACAAGAGCCGGCGAAAGAAATCCAGCTTTTTGAAGGCCGGTTGACCGTCATCTATTCAGGTTCACGGGGAACCTTCTTTACAAGAGTATCCCAGGTTTTTTCGAGATTGTTCACGGAGCGGGCCCGGCTATGAAGCTGGCACCAAAGGTCGCTCTTCTTAGACCGCTGGGGGTGATCAAGGATTTAAAGCCCTTGCAGGAAGCAGAGGGAACCGTTCCTCTCAGGCAATGAGAGATTCTTATCATCTTGAATTAACGAGAGTCAACCCAAAAAGGATTCGTAATACTTTAGCTCTACGAAACAGAAGGCGTAAGAGGAATTTCGTTGAGACGGACAATTAAAATGACCAGAGGACACAATGATGAACAAACCCATCGCAGCACTCATCCTTGCTGCAGGCAAAGGAAGCCGAATGCAGGGATTTGAAGGCAACAAAACCCTACTGCCCCTGATTCCCGCTGAGTCCCCCTTTCATGGAGAACGGTTCATTCTTCACAACATCCTGCAGTCTCTGCCGCCCGGACCCAAAGGACTGGTGATCCACCATAAGAAAGAAGAGGTGATGGAGGCCACCGGGGGGCTCGGCCTCGCCTATTATGTCCAACCCGTGCTCAATGGAACCGGAGGCGCGCTGCTGGCCGCCCGTGAATTCATCCACGATCCGAATCATGATCGGCTGATCATAACCATGGGTGATGTGCCCTTTGTCAAAGAGAGTACATACCTGAAGCTGGCAAACGCTCTCGCGCACCATCACCTGGTTGTGCTGGGATTCAGACCGGAATACAAGAGACAGTATGGGGTGCTGGAAATGGAGGGCGACCGGGTGAGGAAGATTACGGAATGGAAATACTGGAAAGAGTATGCGGAGGAAAGACAAAGGGGACTTTCGATCTGCAATTCCGGCATCTATGCTTTTCAAACCGGAGCCCTGGTTCGATATCTTCCTATGCTTGCCGACCGGCCGCACAAGGTCCTCAAAGAGAGAGAGGGAACCCTGACGGAGATTCAGGAGTTTTTCATGACCGACCTGGTGGAGTGGATGGATCAGGATGGGCTCCGCGTCGGCGCCGTGCTTGCCGAAGACGAGAACGAGGTCATGGGGATAGATGATCTTTCCTCCCTTCAACGGGCGCAGCAACTTTCCAGGTGTTTATAAGTCACTGGATATCCGAGTAATGCTTGACACTCCCCGGGCCTTGCTCCTATACTCCGACCATCCCAAATCGAGGTGCATTTCCTGACGCGCTCTCTGAGAATATCCGCTTGTCTCGAATGCTAATCCTAAGAGAAAGGTGAAGGTGCCATGGCAAAAGAATCCCTTGGTGAAAGACTCTGGTACAAGTACTGGCCTACGCAGGTTCCAAAGTGTCTCGATTACCCCAGCTGTACACTTGCCGAATTCCTCAGGGAGTCCGCTGCCAAGCACGGGCCCAAGCCGGCACTCTATTTTCTGGATGCAAAGGTGACTTATTCACAGCTTTGGGAAATGGTGCAGCGGCTTGCGACTTCGCTCTCCAGGCTGGGGCTGAAGAAGGGTGATGTCTGCGCGCTGATGCTCCCCAACTCCGTCCAGTTCGTGGTCTCCTACTATGCCTGCCAGCTCCTGGGCGTCACGGTCACGGCCATTAACCCAACCTACAAGGCTCTGGAGATCCAACACCAGCTCAAGGATTCGGGCGCCAAAATCCTTATCGTGCTGGATGCAGTATTCGCAGAAGCGAAAGAAGGAATCAAGGATACCCGTGTGGAGAGAGTAGTCGGGACGAATATCGTGGACCTCTGCGGATTTCCCGGTTTCAAGGTGTTCCTGGGCAAGCTTCTGAAAAAAATTCCCACAGGCGAGCTTCCATCGGATGCGCTGAAGCTCAGCGATCTACTCAAGACTGAACCCAAGCTTCCGAAGGTGCAGATCGATCCAGAAGACATTGCCGTGCTTCAGTACACGGGCGGGACCACGGGGCTGCCCAAGGGCGCCATGCTCACACACCACAATGTAGTCGCCAATGCAGTGATGTGCGATGCATGGCTGTGGAAAAAAGAAGGCGTCACAGGAATCGTTGGGGTCTTGCCCCTGTTCCATTCATTTGCCATGACCACCGTGATGAACACCTCCATCCGTATTGGAGGATTCCAGCTTCTTTTCCCAAAACCGCCGGCGGATATGGCAGAGCTCTGCGCGGCCATCGACAAATACTCAAGAGGAGGCGGACTCATCATGCCCGGCGTTGCAGTCCTTTTCAACAAGATCAACACCCATCCCCGAGTGAAGGAGTTCAACCTGCGGGGGTTGAAAATGGCCGTTTCCGGCGCAGGCCCTTTGCCGCTGGAAGTTCAGAACAAGTTTGAAGAGATCACCGGATCCATCATCGTGGAAGGATACGGCCTGAGTGAAGCGACCCCTGTCACCCATGCGAATCCTATCTACGGAAAGCGAAAGCTCGGCTCGATAGGTCTTCCCTATCCCGACACGGACATCAAGATCATGGACAAGGAGACAGGGACAAGGGAACTTCCTCCCCTGCCCTTTGCGCTGGGTGAAACCGGCGGCATGACCAGAGAGCAGTCGGAACAGGCACAGGAGTACACCGGGGAACTGGTGATCAAAGGCCCACAGATCATGAAGGGATATCTCAACAGACCGGACGAGACCGCCGCAACTCTGAGAAACGGTTGGCTCTATACCGGGGATATTGCCTGCATCGATGCGGACGGGTATACGATCATACGGGATCGCATCAAGGATATGATCAAGTTTAAAGGATACGCGATCTTCCCGGCCGAGGTGGAGGATCTTCTCCACAGGCACCCTGATGTTCGCGGCGCGGCCGTGATAGGAGTTCCGAATGCCAAAGTGGGCGAGATCGTGAAGGCCTTTGTTGTTGTGGACCCCGCCAAAAGGAGCCAAATGAAACCTGAGGACATCGGGGAGTGGGCAAAGACCAGGATGACCCACTACAAGGTTCCCTCGGAAATCGAATTCAGAGATGAACTTCCAACCACGATGGTGGGAAAGGTTCTGCGGAGGGTTTTGAAAGAGGAAGAGATGGCCAAGACCAAAAAGTAGAAATGAACGTTCAACATCGAACTTTGACGGTGTCGTAAAAAGTCAAAATGGCCTTTTTCCGTCATCCCGGCGAAGGCCGGGATCCAGTATTTTCGAGCCTTTGCAGAACATCTGGATTCCGGCCTTCGCCGGAATGACGACTTTTAACGAGTCCGTCAACTTTGATTGAATGGAGAAAGAAACGTAGCGTAGTTATGGGGGGAGCGAAGCGAAACCTATCGGTTTTGAGGCCAAGGGCCAATCGATGGGTTTCGCCATGCTCTACCCATCCTTCTATGGGGTCACCTGTCAAATCATTTCTGACGTCTTTTTGTATTTTCCATCTTTTGGACAAAGTTGTTGTGGGGGTTCCTGTGTGAGCATGTGAGGAGGGGTTTCAACTGGTCCCCT